>Ga0099850_1000068_pt1 | contig 38004 bp, 33 predicted proteins | sample CB_VirMetaG_5_FD_79182 | JGI IMG/M metagenome (GOLD analysis project Ga0099850, IMG submission 79182) | Freshwater to marine saline gradient viral communities from Chesapeake Bay - CB_1508_1D Viral MetaG | ecosystem: Environmental > Aquatic > Marine > Coastal | place: USA: Chesapeake Bay... | reverse complement strand
GTTGTGGTTGTGGTTGTGGTTAGTGGTCGCGGTTACTCCGCGGCCTGCTTCGTCCGCTTGCCGGTCGCCTTCTTGGCGGCCGAGAAGAGGAACGGCTCGAGCTCGGCCCAGTCGAGCGGCAGGCTCTCGGGCATCGAGTAGCGGTTCTTCGCCCTGAACGACGGGCGCTCCTGCGTGTAGAGAAGGCGCTCGCCCTTGCCGACGGCGCGCTTCCTGTCGCTGCCGTGCTTGTCGACGACGGCGACCTTGTAGTTGGCGAACAGCAGCGCGTCGCACCAGTCGCTGACGCACGCGTCTGCCGACTTGTGCAGGCGCAGCTGGTAGCGGTCGTAGGGATCGCTGTCCGGCGTGTCGAACTTGACGACGGCGCTGTGGGCGATCAGCACGATCGTCATGCCGCGCTCTTCGCGCAGCACGTCGAAGCCACGGAGCAGGCTGCGCCACTCGTTGAGCGCGTGCGTGTAGCCCTTGCCGTAGCCATACTGCTCGATCCGCTCGACGCGGTTGCCCTTCTCGTGGGGCACCGTCTCGATGACGTGGTCCCACAGCAGCGGCTCGAGCTTGTCGAGCGAGTCGACCACCAGCGTGCGGTAGTCGTGGTCTTGTTCGATCAGCGACCCCACCGCTTCGATGCAGTCGTGATACGACTGCGGTCGCGGGAAGGTGTCGACCTCGAGCTGGCCGAGGCCATCCTCGACGGGCAGGAAGATCGGGTTCGGGGCAGAGGCAGCGAGCGTGGTCTTGCCGATGCCGGGGACGCCGTAGATCACGAGGCGCGGGGGAAGCAGCGTCGAACGCTGCACGGTGCTCAGGTCGTATGCCATAGCTCAGTCAGTCAGTCGTGTCGGTCAGTTGAAGGTGCCGCAGGCCCACGCAATGCAGGCCACAACGGCGAAGGAAAGGAGGATCGCACACCACACAAGCACGCCGCTCACGGCGTCCTCGACGTCGGCGGCCGAGCGGCCCTGGCCGCCGGCGATCAGCGGCGGGTTGGGCAGGCGCCTGATCGCGCGCTGCTTCGCTTGGCGGTAGGCGGTGGCCAGTCGGCAGTCGCAGAAGGCGATCGGCAGGTGGTTGTCGGGGTGCAGCGCGCGCGCTTCGGCGTGCATCTGGGCGATCTCACGGTGAACGCTGTTCATGGGGCTCCAGAAGGTAGGGGTGTTGCGGCAGGTTGCCAGCCGCTAGATGTTGTGGGCGAAGCAGGCGAGCATCGCAATGGTTGAGAGTGCCGTGCCACCCAGCCGGGCAGCGACGTCACGCACGGCCGTGAACCGGCGGGGCTGTGCCTCGCTGCGGCCGGCGTTCGCAGCGATCCAGCAGCTGTCCATCGAGTAGCTAGTCGGCGTGCCGGCGAAGGCCGCGGCGTAGTCGGCGGCGTTGCGGTTGCGAACGCCGAGGCCGAGCAGGTGAACGTGGCGAGGCTGGAAGCGCGCGACGAACGTAGCGAGCTCCTCGGCGGTCGTTGCGCCCTTCTTGCACGGCATCGCGGGGACCCAGCTGTCGGCGCCGAGGATCGCGTTGATGCGGCAGGCGAAGTCGACCTGTGACTCGGCGCCCTTCTGGATCGGGACCAGGACGCGGGCGCCGAGCTGGGCGAGGGTGTTGAGCTCGACGCGGTAGTTGAACAGGCGGGTCAGGGTCGTCGCCTGACAGCCGACACGGTCGGGGGCGACGACGGTGAGCTGCGAGCCGAGCGCGCGAGCGAGCCGCTCGTAGACGCGCAGGATGCGGCGCCAGTCGGCGTCGACCATCGGCTTGACGACGCGCAGCTCGCGGTCGACCTCGGAGAAGGCGCCGCTGTCGACGAACACCACCACGTCGGTGCCAGCCAGGGCCTCCAGCTCGACCAGGGCTTGCTCGCTGAGCTCGCCGGCGACGCAGCCGATGTCGGCGCCGGCCCAGCCCAGGCCGCGGATCTCGGTGGGGCGGTTGCTGCCGCTGGCGTAGTAGGCGGCCGGCGCAGGTTCGAGGTTCCACGGCTTCTCGACGACGCTCGCGTTCAGCGACCGGATCAGGCTCGCGATCTCGACGATGTTGGCATCGGCCTGCGCGGTGTTGTCCGCCATGCGGAGATCGAAGCCGAGCGCGCGCAGGACGCGGGTCGTCTCGGCGACGCCGCCGAAGAACTCGCTGGCGCGCATGCCGGCGGCGATGCCAAGCACGGCCTTGCTGGGGTAGCTGCGGCCGTTGTGCCGGATGAACCAGCGGCGGGCCGGACCGTAGCCGTAGTCGGCCGGGTTGAGCCGGCCGGCGTCGATCCCGTCGAGGATCGAGAGAACCTGCTGGCGAGTGACTTCGCGGCCGCGGAGAACGCTGTGGGTGTTGCTCATGACGTGGATCCTAGAGATGTTGCAGACCGTTGCAACCCCCTAGTCGGCGAATCCGCGGCCGATCTGAAGAAAAAATGGGGGCCCCCGGAAGTCCCAACCAGGGGCCCCCGGCTGCTACGGGCGTCTCGCCAGCGCCTCGCGCAGCCTAGGCATGAGTCAGTCGCCCCGGCGCCGGCGCATCTGCTCGATCGCCTCCGCCAGACCGTGCTCCAGGAAGTCTACCACGTCCTCGTCGAGCGTCACCAGGACGAACGCGCGGCGCATGCCGTCCTGGTGCATCACGTCGATCGGGCACGCCGAGAAGACGACCTCGTCGTTCTGCAGCAGGGCCGCGATCGACTGGTGGACGGCGGCGCCGATCTCGAGCGCGTCGCGGTCGTTGGTCTCAGTCATCGCTGGCACCTCCGAAGTAGGCGACCACGTCCTTGCGACGGGTCTGCAGGTAGACGGCATCGCACCACCAGACGCCGTCGTCGTCGTCGATCCGGCTGACCTCAAGACCTGCCCACCGGCGGCTGTCGTCAACGTCCTTGCCGATCACCACCACCTTGCCGGCAATGCGCCGAATGGCTGGGTCGCTGATGTGAGTTAGCGCGGCCTCGAGCACGCGCCCCTGCTTCTTGCTGCTCAGTCTCATCGCTCGTGCCTCCCGGCGGTCTCCCCAGCGCGCCACTCGCGGATCTCGACGCCGTTGCGGGTGATCTCCACGGCAGCCACCTCGGGGTCGCCGACGTAGTCAGCGAACTCGGCGAGCAGATCGCGGCGTGTGCCTTCGCCCTCCATGTTCGTGCCGTCGCGCCACTCGACGCGGATCTCGAAGCGAGCGCGTGGCGCGCGGCGCTTGCGCGGCATGACGTCGACGAAGAGGTCGAGCAGGTCGCGGGGGGGAGTGTTGTTGGTGGTCATGGTTCTGGTCTCCTGTCAGGGGTAGTGCCGGGCTGGAGCCCGGCGAGGGTATCACTCGCCGATGTAGCGGCGGAAGGGGTTGGCCTTGCGCCACTCGGCGCGGGCGTCGTAGTCCTGCCACCGCTTCGGCTCCTCGGCCTTGGTGGCCTCCTGGGCGGCCTTGTCGGCCTCGTCGGCGGCCGTGCTGTCGCCCCAGGGCAGGCCGTGCTTCTGGGCGCAGATCGGACCGTAGCCGGCGCTGCGCGACTCCGCGGTCGAGAGCGCGATGTCGCAGAAGCAGCAGCGGCCGATCGCGACGCCGTGCTGGCCGGCGGCCGCGGCGGGGTTGTCGTTGATCGCAATCAGCAGGTTCTTCAGCGTCGCGTTCATCGCGAACCGCTCGTCTAGCTTGCCGTCGACGGTGATCGTCCCGAACAAGGTCTGGTTCGGGTAGCGGCCGGCCGCGATCTTGACGGTGCCCGGCTCGCGAGCCTTGTCGCCGGCGAGGGACAGCATGACCTGCTGCCCTTCGACTTCGAGGTGCAGCTTCGGGAACTTCTTGCCCGCGTCGCGAGCGCGAAGCAGCAGGTTGCGCACGTTCGACAGGTCTGCCGCGTTCAGGGCGACGACGCGCGGCTGGCCGCTGGCGCGGTTGGCGGCGTCGGTGGCGAGCTTGTGGAGCCAAGCCATCTGCTTCGGCGACAGCTGGCGGGCCCGTGCCCGGGCGAGCAGGTCGTCAGCGAACTCGCTGCGCCGCTCGGTAGCGGCGAGTGCGTGGTAGGCTTCCGCCAGAGTCGCGAACGCGCTGGTGAAGGTGACGTCTTCGCCGCGGACGGTGACGGTGTAGGTGGGGAAGGACTTGGTGTTGGTCGTTGTCATGACGGTGGATCCTAGAGATGTTGCAGATGGTTGCAACCCCCTCTTCGGCGATTATTGCAACATTCTGTAGCCCGTGCTACGTTCCCGACATGGAACACACCGAAACCCTCTCGGGCCGGCTGGCCGCCCGCGGCCTCGCCATCGGAGCGACGGCGCAGCGCGCCGGCGTCGACCGCATCACCCTCTGGCGTTGGATACACGGGCGCAGCGTGCCGCGGCCGCCGCAGGCTCGGGCCTTGGCCCGGGTGCTGCAGCGCAAGGGCGAGACCCTTGACGAGCTGACGCTTTGGATCCTCAGCGCCAGCCAGCGCGCAGTAGCCAGCTACGAATCTCAGAGAGAAGCCGAAGCCGCCTCGGCGTGAGGTCGTGGCTGAGTATGATCTCCCTCGAGTCGACGAGCATGCTGACCGCCTCCTCGAGCATCGGGTGCAATGGCAGCCGCTCCGGTGCTGCGACCGTCGACTCTGCGGCCGCCGGCGCGGGCTTCCCACCATCCTTCCCACCACGCCGGCGGCCGCCTTTCTTCCTCTGCTTCGGGTAGCGGCGCGGCTTCGTCAACGCGTCCTCGACCGACATGCCGCGGCGCATGCGAGCGCGCACCGTGTCCCACGGGATGTCGTGCTCCCGGCAGAGCTCGGAAAGGTATCGCTCTTCGCCCTGGTAGGTGACGGTGAACGTCGGAGGTCGCGCCATGGTAAGCGGCCGCCGAGCTCGCTACCGGTCCCTCTCGCCATTGGTGACTGAGCAACACCACGGGCAAGCGGTTTATCTGCTCGGCGGCCTGGGCCTGGAGTCTACCGGCGCGAGCCCTCAGACGCACGCCCGGTCATGATGCCGGTCGCGACATCCCACGCGCCGCGCGGCTTTACCTTGCCCGAGGCCACGTCGATCAGGTAGCCCGTCGGCCGGATCACCGGGGCGATGATGCCGGCGCCCGGAACCATCAGGACCACGGCCGTCAGCCCGTCGCGCACGCGGCGGCCGGTCGGCTGTTCGCCGGCGGCGAGGCCGAAGAGCCCGGCGAGCGAACGCTGCACCGTGACCATCGCCGGCGACGCCGCGACCTTGTCGCCAAACTCGCGGTTGCTCAGCGCCTGCGACATCAGGCCGTAGAGCGCGGGGCCGTAGACTGGAACCATCGCGGCCGCGCCGCCAAGCTGCGACCCGACGAACAGGTCAAACACCGTGTCGACGTGGCCGTCGTCGTCCTCGTCGTCCCACTGGCCCCACAACGTCATCGCGATTGCCTGCGAGATGACCATCGGCACAGTGAACGACAGCGCGATAGCCCGAGCCTTGTTGCCTCGAGCGAACGCAATCTGGTTGAGCACCGTGTTGAAGTAGGACGTGAACTGGTTCCACGTCCTCGCGACCGGCGTGCCGGTCTCGTAGTTGGCCACGTCCTCGGGGTTGAACGAACCCTGCGCCAACCGAACCGTGCTGTCTGCTTCGCGTGTCGCCTCGAGCTCCTGCTTGCCGTTAGCGATAGCCTGCTCGTAGGCGCCCCACCACGTCACGATGTCGACCTGGTTCTGCGTGAACGTCTGCATGAAGTAGGCCTTCTTGCCGGTCCACGACTGCACGTGCGCCAACGTCGACGGGTCGAGCGCGAGCTCGCGCAGATCCTGCGTTAGGCCGAGCATCTGGTTGCGCAGCCGGTCGTCCATGAACTCCGACTTCTCGATGATCGCGTCGACGAAGTCGCCGCGCTTGCGCATGTAGGTGTAGAGCGCGCTGCGCAGGTACCGAGCCTTGACGTAGATCAGCGAGTTGCTGATGCCGGTCACCTGCTGCAGCGTGTTGACGACGTTGCCGAACATGATTGCCACGCCGGTGTTCCTGCGGACCATCTTCCAGAACCAGTCCTGCGTCGGGTCGACACCCTTGCTGTAGACCGACTGCCGGACCGCGCGCTCAAGGAAGGGGATGATGAGCTCGCGGATCATGTTCGGGTCGACGCGCGTGATCGCCGTGGCGAACCGCTCGTTGCCGATGATGCGCAGAACGTCGGCGACGCGCGGCTGGACGTGTGCGTAGCGGATCGTCTCGTCGATGTGCGCAGCGATCTTATTTACGTCCATGGCGAGCGGCCGCTTGGTGTAGCGGGCCGCGCGTTCCTTGGTCGAGCCGTCCGGCACCTTCGGCAGGCCATTGAAGAAGTCCTGCTGCATCTCCTGCACCGTCAGCTTGAGCTCGCCCGGCGGCAGCAGGTCGGTGTCGCGTGTGGCCGGCACGTAGCCACCGCGGTAGGTTTCGACCGTGCCGTCAGGGAACTCGACGGTGAACGGGTCGGCCTGCACCTCTTTGAAGTAGTAACCTTCGAGCTCGCGGTGCGCCTCCTGCAGCTTCGGCTTGATCTCCTCCATGAGATCCCACACCCGCTGCGCAGCGCGGAAGTGCTCGGGCTTCAGCTTGCCCTCCCTCTTCATCCTGTCGAGGAACGCCTCCCACCTCGAGTAGTCGAAGTTGCCCTCGGCGTCGAGGTCGGCCCACGACTTCGACATCAGCCCGGTCTTCGGGTCGACGACGCCGCCGCGGCCGGCGACCAGGGCCCGCTCCTTGTTGCCGGAGTTGCCCATGTGCAGCAGCAAGCCGAAGAGCTCGGCCATGCCGCCGCCTCGGTTGCCCTCGCCGAACGTGTAGTTGAGCTCGTGCGCGTCGATCTTGCCGTCCTCGAGCAGGCCGCTGCGGCGGAGTTCGGAGACGATCTCGACGAGCTTCTTGACGTAGACCGCCGCGTCGGTGCGGTAGGCGTCGACCGAGGCGCGCACCTCATTGAACAGGTAGCGGAGGAACGGTCCCTGCTTTCCGCCGTCGAGCGCGCGCAGGTAGTGCTCGAGCTTTATGAGGTTGGCGCGCGTGCCGAGTAGCCGCATCTTCGCGCGCTGCCAGTAGGTGAGCGCGCCGCTCTCGCCGTGGACCTCCTCGGGGATCTTGATCTCGCCGATCAGCGTGTCGACCACGCTCTCGAGCTCCTCCATCTTGCCTTCGACCAGGAGCTTCTGGTCGCGCTGCGCGCGGTAGACCAGCGTGTCGACCGTGTCGTGGACGACGCGAAGTTCGTCGAGCGTGAGTTCGCGCCAGTTGGGCGCGCCGTTCTTCAGCGTGCCAAGCTCGGCGCCGCGGGCTTGGGCCTTCGCGAGCTCCGGCTCCAGACGAGCGAACAGCGCCGGGTCATACTCGCGCAGCAGGCTCAGGTAGTCGGTCGCGCGCTCGGCCGCGGTCTGCGTCGCCAGCCCATACTGCGCGAGGATCCACTTGGCAGCCTGCAGCACATCGACGTTGCCCATCTTTGCGAGCTGGTCGTTGCTGCGCATCAGCTTGCGGAACGAGCCCAGCATCTTGCCGATCTCATCGCGCGCCTTGTATGCCATGCCGACCATCTGGTTGAGCAGCAGCTGCTGCCGCTTCGCCTCGACGGCCGCCTTGGTGTCACCCTTCTTCTGCGCCCGCTCAGCCTGCCTCGCGGCGCGGGCCTCGGCCTGCGAGAACCTGTCGGGACGGAGCTCCTTGATCCTGCGGCCGCCGAGCGCCCGGCGCGCCGCGTCCTTCGCGGCCGCGATCTGCACGCGCGCCGGCCGGCGAATCCCCTCGAGGAACCGGAGCTCGGCGGCGACGAACCGGGCCCGCGCCTCCTTGTGCAGGGCGCGGTCGATCGCTTCCTCGATCATGCGCTGATCGAGGAGCTCGCCGTGCTGATCGAGCAGATACTGCGACGTGCGCATCTCGATCTCATCGTCGATTGGCCTCGCGTTGGCGAACTCGCGCAGCATCTCTTCGCCGCTGCGGTAGCCGAGCGCGTCGGCTACGTTGTCGGCGCGCAGCCCCTGCTTCGACAGCAGTCCCTTGCGTCCGGTTCCGAGCTTCTTCTTGATCTTCTCGCGCTCCTTCTCCGGCATGTCGCCGAGCACACGGTCGACATCCGACTCGAGGATCTTGCCGGCCGCCTTCTCGCTGCGGACGATCCCCATCGCGAGGTAGACGTGCTCTTCCTCGACCTCGTCTTGCATCTTGCTGCGCGCAGCGCGGCGGATGCCCTCGACTTCCTTCTGCTTCTGCTTGAGCAACCGGCCGCGCGCGTTGCGCAACCACTTCAGCTGCCGCAGCGTCGCCGCCTGCAGGTCGGTCTCGGCCTCCTCGCGCGCCTCCTCGATCACGGCCAGATATTCTGCCCACTGCTCCTCGGTGTAACCCGCGGCCGTGAACTCCTCGAGCGTCTGGAACATCGGGCGCATGGCGCGCGCGGCCTCGGCGTTCGCCACCGCGCTGCGCGTCGCGACCATGCGGTCGAACACCGCGCGCACCTCGGGCGTCAGGCCCGGAAGGTCGGTGCCGAACTGCGATTTGTAGATCGCGTTGAGCTCGTCGCGGATCGACTCGTAGGTGTTCAGCAGGAACGTGCGGATCTTGGCGAACACGCGCTCGAGCTTGCTGGTCGGCGCCTTGCCGTCGAACAGGTAGTTCTCGAAGTTGTAGGCAAGCGTCTCGTGGTGCCGGCGCTGCGCCTCGAAGTCCATTGCCTGGAAGTTGGCGAGCCGTTCCTCGGGTGTCTTGCCCTCGATCTTGAACCACCGCAGCAGGGTGTCGATGTCGGCGAGCAGGCGCTTGCTGGCCACCCCTCGGGCAGCCATGTCGAGCACGCTGAAGAACCAGAAGTGCGACAGCTCGTGGAAGACCGTCGAGGGGGTCGCGTTCTCGTCGTCCAGCAGGATCGTCCTCAGATCGGGGAGGTATCGTCCTGCTCGCTTGGCGTTGACCTCTCGCTGTTCGACACCTTGAACGTCTGCGCCAGGAACCTGTCCGGCTTCACTGGCTGCTTGTTCTGCGGCGGCCGTCGTATCGCCTGCACGATCAGCCTGTCCAGCTCCACTGGCTTCTTGTTCTGCGGCGGACTGCTGCAGGACCAAACCATCAGATCCCGGTAGCTGCAGCAGTGATCTATCGACCGACTCGATGCCGGTGACGACGAACTCCAGTGGGAGCAGGTCGACCTTCTGCTCGGAGAAAGGTCGCTTGCTCAGCGAAGACTCGGGGTCGACCTCGCGGTTGAAGTTGACCCAGCTGTTCTGGCCGCGCGTCTCGCTTGTGATCGCCCACCGAGCCCATGGGCTGCGCGTCATCTCCATGTGCGTCCGCCACGCTGCTTCTTCGCCGAGCGGGCCGAACGTCGTCGTCTGCATCGTGTGCGCGTAGTAGTCGTGGACAGCGCGCAGGAGATCGTTGATCAGCAGCGGTCGACCGTTGATGTCTTTGAGACCACTGTCAGCGAGCAGCGGGTGATCCTTGTAGGTGACACCCGGAGGCCCGAACTGATCAGGGATCGTCGCGAAGATGAAGAGGTGGTTGCGGGCGTTGATGTCCTTGCGCATCTTCGCGGACATCCCCTTGCCGCCGTAGGGCTCACCCTTGCCCTCGAACACTTCGACCTTGATCGGCAACGCTTTGAACTGGCGCACGATCTCGTTGGCAGCTTCCTCGTATGCCCGACGGACAATCGGGTCGTCGAGTCGGTCGAGCTCCAATCGACCGTAGGCTTCCGCGATTCTGGTCTGCAGAGCCCGCTGCTCTTCGGTGATGACAGCCGCCTGCTTCGAGCCGACTACTTTTCGGCCGGCGAGTCGGCTTGCGATTCGCTGGGCGGTCCTGGCTGCTTGGTCTCCCTTCGGGGGACGAAACTCACCTTCGATCGAGTCATATCCGTGGGTGGCGCCGAATCCGTCACCGTAAGCCCAGAGTCGCTCAATAGAGCGTCCAACTCTCTCGATGTTCTTTCCAAGAGCGACTCGGGCTCGTTGGGTTGCTTCGACGAACTGCTTGCTGGCTTGGGCATCGGTTGGGTCTCCAACAAAGTATACCTCCAGTGCATTTTCATGCACTGTGAATCCGACTAGTCCGGCCTCCCTGGCCACGGCCTCGATTTCGGCGCGCGACATCTCCTTCTTGAGCTCAAACCGTCGGACAATCGTGTTGAACGATCCGTCTGGGTAGACCTTGCCAGCCTTGCCGGTCACCTCGTGCGATCGGACGTGGAACTGCTGCTGGTTGAAGTTGCGAGCGAACTGGCGCAGCGCAACAAGAGCGCGAGCTCGATCCTTGTTCTGGAACGACACGCTCAGCTGTAGCGATGGTTCCAGGTCTCCGGCGTATAGGCCGGTGACGCGGTTGACCTCGACCTTGGCCGACTTGACTGAACTGAGGAGGTAGCGCAGCGAGTCGGCTGCGATGTCTTGCAGTAGCACCGCCGCCTCCTGGTCGCCCTTGTTGGCTTCGTCGGCGAGCTCCTTCAGTCCGGGGATGCTACTCGTCGCTGCCGACAGGTTGACCAGCACCTCGGTGCGCGTCTTTTCGAAGCGACGGACCTCGGCCAACTTGTCGAGTCGCTTCGCGGCTCGCAGAAGGTGCTTGGCATCTGGTGACTTGGCGTCATACACGGGGCCCTGGACAGGCTCCTCGGCACGCGACGCGACGTCCTTCGCTAGTTCTTCCAGCTGCTTGCCGTATCCAGCCGCCTCCACCAAGTGGCGATATTCCGGCGAGAGGAACAGCTTCTCGAAGTCCGGCGTCGCGTTGATGTCCTCGTGCGTCAAGCCGCCGCTCTTCAGCAGCTCGACAGCTGTCGTCTTCATCCGCGAGGCTTTCTCGTAGAGCGCCTTAGCGAACGACCAGACCGTCTCCTGCACCTCCATCGGGTTCCAGTTGAGAGACGCCGCAGCTTGCCTCTGGCGAGTAGACGAAGCGATGTAGCCAGGGCCCTTACCGGGCAGGTGAACTGAGTCGTCAGTGGCGAAGATGTTCTGGTCGACGCCGAAGTAGTTAGCCATCCAGGCGTCGTTCGTGAGCTCGTTGGACCAGCCTAGCAGGTTCAACATAAAGCTGTTCACCTTGGGACCAGACAGCACGATCCGCTTCGGATCCTTCATCGTCAGCGCCACGATGCTGTTGTTGACCCACGCGTTCAGGACGCTCTCCACGCCTTTCGTTCCCTGAACACTTTCACCCAGGATGCGCATGATCACGCGCGGGTCGGTCGGTCGACCGGCTTTGTTCCAGTTGCGCCAGATGTTCAGCGTGTTGAGCAGGTTCGCCTCGACGCTGGTCTGTGGCGACGTTGCGGCCAGCAGCGCGGCGAACCTTGGCGCGTCTTCTCCGAAGATGATTTCCAGAGCCTTCTGGCTGTAGCGATACCACCCGCGCTTCGAGCGACCAGCGCGAGCGACGGCGGCTACCTCGGAAACACGGGGGAGATTTCGCAACAGATGCCACAGGGTCGCCATGCGGCTAGCCAGCAGCTGCATTGCAGTCTTCCCCTTCGATTTGGTGTGCACCAAGGCCACGACCTCGTCGTCGGGTAGGCTGCGCCAGACCTTGCCGAACCCGCTCTTGTTCTGGCTGGCCAACTCGCGCGCCTTCTTTCGAAGAACATCGGTCAGCTCGATCTCGTGTGGAGGGGTTGCGTCGGCGGCCTTGTCGATCGCCTTGTCGATGGATGCATCAGACTCCTCCTGGGTGGGGTCGTCCTTCAGCTGCTCGAGCATCTTCGGCGACTCGGTGAACGCGCTGTCAAGCGACTTCGCCTGCTGCGGCTCAAAGATGACGTAGCTGTCGGACCCTACGTCCTCGTGCTGGTTGGTGTAGACGATCCCGTCGTGCCCCTCGGCCTTCGCCTCCTCGATCAGCTTCGCCCATGCGTCGGCGTCGCCGCCGGCATCCTCGACGCGCTTCGGGTTCTCGATCCGAAGGTAGGCACGCGTTGTTCGGCCCTCGTCGTCTCTGAGCAGGCCCCGGTCCTCCATGTCGGCCCGCGCCGCCATCTCGGCCTCTTCCTTCGACCCGTAGCTGTCAACATCCTGCTCGCCGTCGACCGAGTAGAGCCACCGACCCTGCTCCTCGGGATCCTCATAGACTTCGACGTTGCGGTCGGACATCCGCTTGCTCGCGGCGCGATCCTTCGCTGCCTTGGCCGTGCCGAAATGCATGCCGCTGTCGGGGACGTCAGTCGTTTCGTCGAACCAGCCGAAGTGCTCGACCACCAGCGGCCGACCTTCCTTGTCGACGACGGCGCTCTTGCGGAACCACAAGCGCATGTGCGCGACGCTATCGGCGTCAAGATTGAGCTCGGCGAATGCGCTCTCGCTCAGCAGGCCCACACCGGCCTTGCGCTGCCACTCGGCCGGCGAGATGCCTTCCTCGGCCGCGAGGATCAGCGCGAGGTTGCGGTAGTAGCGCGCGCCCGCCTTCGCCTCGGCCGGCTTGCGACCGGCCTCGAGCATCTCCCGCTCGAACGTCTGCTCGATCGCGTCAGCCTGTTTCTTGTATTCGCTGTCCTTCTCGCCGAACTTCTTCAGGAGCTCCTCGGCCTTCTTGGCCTGTTCGTCGATCTCCCGCTTCTGCACGTTCGCGAGCTCCTGCGGCGTCACGCCGTCAGGGGTGACGCGCGCGTGCGGGATCAGCGTCTTGCCGAAGTCAGTCGCCAGGAACTCCGCGCCGAACTCGCTGGTCGGGATCTCGACGAGGCCGGTCTTCTCGGCTTCGCGCAGTCGGCCCGCGACCTCAGGCGCAATATCGGCAAGCTGCGCCGGCGTCATGCCGACCGCTTCCATCTTCGCCTTGAACTCCTTTACGTCGAAGTAGAGTCTGTCCGCGTCGGTGCCGTCGGCCAGCTGCTCGAGGAAGCGAGCGAACAGTCGCCGGTTTCGCGGCCGCGTCTTCGACTTCTCAACCTGCTTGCCCAGGCTCTCGACCCACTTCTTGTCGAAGGCGCCCTGGCGAGCTCGTTTCATGTCGGTGCGCAGCTGCATCAGCGGACCGGGCAGGCCGAGCAGAGCCATGCCGCGCAGGGTCTCGGTGATGATGCCGCTCATGCGCTCGAAGAACGGGTCGGTCTCCTTGAGCGTGGTCGGGTCGATGCCTTGCTGCTCCCAGCGCGCTATCGACTCGCCGAGCACGTTGCTGATCTCCTGCGCGACCTCGGTAGCGACCTCGGACCCGAGACCCTTCGCGTAGGTCAACGCGAACCGGGTGGCGGCCGCGGTGCGCGTGGTCCTCGTCAGCATGTCCTTGGCGACCTTCCGCGTCAGAATCCGCTTGGCCTCGGCTTTGAACGGCTGGCTGAGCACGCCGGCCGACAACACTTCGAGCGCGCCGTTGACCATCCCGACGCCGGTCGACCACCGGCGCGCGATTGCGGGGTCGATGCCCATCTCGATCATCGAGCCGTAGGCTGCGCCGCCCTCACGGATCGCCGAGTTGATGCCCATCGAGCCGAAGAAGCCGACACTGAACCCGGTGAAGGCGCCGGCCGTCGCGGTCGCCGGCGCGAGCGGGCCGCTGGTCATGCCATACGCCGCGCCCGCGCCGGCGGTGGCTAAACCCGCGCCGAGCGAGATCAGCAGTGTCGCCTCCATGCCGGACCACGTCCGCATTGCGCCATAGGCGAGGTTCTCGACAAAGCCACCCACGTCCGAGTCCGGCGGCAGCTCGGCGAGCTGTCGGCTGATCGTGTCGATCTTGGCGATGTCCGCATCGTCGCCGCCGCCATACATCACCTTCGCCCACAGCAGCGACTGTTGCTCCTCGAGCTTTGCCGCGCTGCGCTGCTGCCAGAGGTTCTCGAGGAACGACAGGTTCTCGACGTCGTCTCTGGCGATGCGCGCGAACTCCGGGTCGACCAGGGCGCGCAGCGTCTGCTCGTTGCCGCCGGACGCGAACAGCGCCTCGGTCTGCCTCCGGGTCCAGAGCGCGCGCGCCTTCTCGAGGTTGCTCTCGACCAGCCCCGCGTCCATGCCGAGCTCGATGCCGAGCCGCTGCGCCTCGCCGGCGACTTCGGGGTTGACCTTGCTCGCGGCGTGGAGCGCACGCAGTACGGCCGCGTCGCTCAGCTTGTCGGCCTTCGCGATGTCCTCGAGGAGCATCGCGGCCGCCGGGTCCATCTGGCCGCTGCCCGGCGACGAGTCGACGGGCCCCTGCGGGTTCATCGACTGGACGTTGTCCAGCTGCGCCGCCTCCTGCAGCGTGGATTGCAGCAGGTCCTCGAGGCCGGGGTCGATGCCGGGGTCGATGCCCTGCGCCGTGCGCCGAGGATCCTGCAGCGACAGGTCCGGCACGATCGGCTCGGGCTTCCGCTGCAGGATGTCGTCGTAGTGGTTCGTCACTTCTCTTCGCCCCACTTGTACCAGTGCGAGCCAGACTGCCGCCGCATCCGCTCCCACTTCTCGGCGATCACGTTATTCCTCGGGCTGCGCGTCACCAGACCGAGCCGCATCCACATTGCCTCGATCTTGTCGCGATGCACCTTCTTCTCGTCCTTATTGCCCCAACCGTAGCTCCTGAGCTCGGCCTCCGCCGCCCCGCGCTGGTCACGAGGCACGAGCGACAGCCGGTGCGCGTCTTGAATCTCCTGGCGAGCGCCGGACGGGATCTCGGGGATGCGCACCTCGGTGCCAAACTTCGTCATGACGTAGAGCGTCTCCCTGTCGTCTTCGGGGATGTCCCTCTGCCACGTCCAGTAGGGCTCGTCGGAGTCCATCAAGTCACCGAGCCCGAACAAGAAGCCCGGTGCGATGTCGTATCTCTTCGCCCACTGCTTGTCGAACGCCACATCGCTCGCGATCTCGACCTTGCGCGCCGTCGTCAGTTCCGCCGGCTTGCCGGCCGCCATGAGCGCGGCGCGCTCGACGTTCCATCGGTTCTGCACCTCGGCGCGATAATCCACGAGCAGCACGGCCTCTTCCTCCGAGTCCGGCTTCGGCCGGCCGTCCGCCGTGCGCGCCGTGATGATCTTCGCGGCGATCGCCTGCTCGAGGATCTGATCTTGGACGCCCCAGAAGTCGTCGTCCGGGGGTGGCTTGCTGCTGCCGCCACCACCTCTCGAGACCGCGACCGGCCTGTTCGCGATAGCAAGGTAGCTCTGCGCCTCGTTCCACTCGGTCGGGCCCAGGTGCGCGTAGTAGCGGTTGAACAGCTGCGACGGCAACATGTTGACGAACGCACCGCTCTCGTAGTCCTCGAGCATCTGACGGTAGACGGCGGGGTCGGTCACGCGGTTACCTCGGGCCTGCCCGATCTTCCTGGCCGAGTCCATCGACCCGAACCTGTTCAGCTGCTCGCGGAGCTCGGGCGGGAACGACGGCGAGTCCGGGTCTCGCACGTCCGGGTTCGCCTCGAACCACTGCTCGGTCTTCCGCAGGGTGTCCTGGGCCTCGGCGTTCCACTGGCCGACGCGAATCGAGTGGTCCTCCCTGATCTTCGCCATCGCCATGTCGCGCTCGCGGGCGTCGATCTCGCCGGCCTCGAACCGGCGACGAAGTTCGGCGCTGGCGCGCGAAAGCATGGTGGTGGTGTCGAGCTCGTCGTTGATCCCTGCGCCGGCGCCGCCGGCCTTGCTGCTGCGACGGAGCTCATCCTCCCACGTGCCCGGGACCGGGGGGCCCATCGTCGGGATCGGGGGTCCGTAGGGTTCGCTGGGCTGCTCTGCGGCCGCGGCCGCGGCGGCGTCCTCCTGGGCCAGCTGGTCGATGATCTCGTTGGCCACGGAGTAGGACCGGTCGGCTTGGTCGGCGTCCTTCAGAATCTTCTGCAGCTCCAGGCGGGCCCCCACGGCCATGTCCTTCTCGGGGACCTTCTCCATCCACTGGCGCGCTTCCTTCGTCCGGCCCTGGCTAAGCAAGCCGCGGACGATGCCGGTGTGGACCTCGGTCTTCAGCTTCAGCACCCGCTCGCGCCTGAGTTCGGCCGGCTCGCCCAGCATCCGAGACTCCTCCTCGACCTGCTCGGTAGCCGTGTCGAGGTGGATCTGCCAGGACGGCCGCCCCTGCCGGCGAGCCTTGTCTTCGGCTACGGCCTGAGCATACGTCTTGCCGATCAGGGATCCGGGTTCCTGGCCCTGTTGGCCCTGCGGACCCTGTGGCCCCTGAGGGCCCTGAGGCTGCCCAGGAGCCACGAACTTCCCGGTGGTGCCGATAGACGTCTCGGGATTCTGGCGGCCGTAGGCGCGATCCTCCTCGGCCCCAGCGAGCTCTGCGCCGTCGGCCACGTCGACCGGGGTGTCGCCCCGAATGGCGGCCGCGATCGCGTCGCGTGCCGCTTGGCTTTGCATGGCCCTGGTCTGGCCCAGCGACCACACCCGGCGCTCGGTGGCCTCGTGGCCATACACCTTTCGCTTGATGTCCGCGAAAGCCTTCTTCGACTGCTCGCGGAACATGCCCTTGGCCACGTCGGTGCCGAGCTCTTGCTCGATCTCGCGCATGCGCTTTTCGATCGAGCCGAGCGCCTTGGCGCGCTCGTAGCCGACGGCATTCTTCCCCTGCTTGGTGAAGTAGCCGCTCTGGGGGTTCTCAAGGATCTCGGTCGCGTAGTCGGCGAGCTGCGTGTATGCCTCCTTGGTGATCGTCGTATCGTGCTCGAGCCTGAGCTCGGACGCGATGCCCATCGCTGCCGTGCCGGCGCCGAGCATGCTCTGGCCCAGCTGCTGCAGCTGCCGGCCGGTCACGTCGCCGCTGACGCCGGGTGATTGGCCCGGACCGATGAGGGGCGTCGTGTTCGTCGAAAGCCCGACCTGCGGGAGCGGGATCCTCATGGCCACTGCCCTCCGTATCCGTAGCGCCGCTCGGCGCGCGTGTTAGCGACCCAGGTGTTCGCGAGCTGCGCGCCGCTACTGAGCAGCGTCGAGAACGACGCCATCCACGGCATGGCGATCCGGCCAGCCAGACCCGCGTTCTGCGCGCCGGCGCCGGCCGCGATCGCCTGCCCGCGAAGGCCAGCGGCGCGGAGCCTCGAGGCGTTCGCGGCGCGCACGCCGTTCGTCGTGATCGAGATGTGGTCGGCCTCCTTTGCGTAGCCGATCGACGCCTGCACCTCGGCCGCGGAGCCGACGCCGGCCTGGATGCCGCTACGGTTCTGCGCCACGCGGGCCGCGGCCTCGATCTGCTTGTATTGCAGGTCGGACCGGCCGGCCGCCTGATGGGCGGCGCGCATCTGGTTCGCGGCGTCGCGCTCGGCGGCGCGGGCGTTGAGGTTGCCGAGCGTCTCCTGCAGCTGCAGCTGGAGCTCCTGCGTCTTCGCTTGGTAGCGCGCGGCATCGACCTGATACCACGCGCCGACGACCGCGCTCACGGCGCCGGCGACCGCGAGCACGGCGCCCACGTTCCCGGCGGCGTTCGTCAGCCCGCTGTAGCCCTGGCCCGTGGAGCCTCCACCGCCTCCCGGCACTGTGGGGAAGACGTAGCCGCTGGACCATGGGCCCGGTTGTTGTCCGAAGGTCGTCATCAGTTGCCGAAGGCTACCTCCATCGTGATGCCAAGCACAGTCAGCGGCAGAGCATCGGACTGCTCAATCGCGATCCGTCCTTCGTCGTTCCACGAGCCGGGCAGCTTGACCTCCTGCAGCTTCGTCTGCAGCAGGCCGGCAGCCGGCGAGCGGGACGGGACGAGCCGGCCGCCGACCGGGCCAGCCGAGAACGCACCGCTCTGGTAGACGCGAACGTGCGCCTTCAGGATGTTCTTCGTCATCGCTGAGCCGAACGCCTGATCGACCTGCGCGTAGAGCGGCACGGTCTCGAGACGCGCCACGGACGGCAAACCGATGTGGACCTTCGACGCGGCCGTCGCCAGCGTGAGCACGCCGCCGGCGCTGACGGTGCCTGTGCCGGTCACGCCGTCGGCAAGGTAGGTGACAGCGCGGCCGGCGAGGTGCGGCACGTTGATCGTCGTCGTGGCGGCGCCGTCGTAGGTGACACTGGCGTCGACGTAGATCGCGTCCTCGAGCACCGCAACGCCGCCGGTGAACTGATCGGCGAACCGCTCGATGAACCGCTCGCCGTCGCGCTGCACGACGCAGTAGACCGCGTCCTCGACGCCCTCGGGGATCGAGGCGATCGACTCCCAGGTGCCGTCGGTGACGTGCTGCGACCACGCCCCGATCTGCTCCTCGGGTATGTAGGTCAGCGACAGCAGCTTGCCCGAGCTCGAGACGCACCAGACCATCGGCACCGGCGCCTTCTGGTAGGCAATGTCGGTGACCGAGAAGCCGTCGAATAGGTGCTGCGCTCGCAGCGACAGGTCGCCGGTCAGGTAGCCGAGCACGTCCTGGCTGTAGCCGAGCTCGCGGATGTGCCCGCCGCGCGCGGCCGCGAACACCACGTTGTTGTTGATAACGGCCGGCTGCGGGTAGTCGGCGCCGATGTAGCTCTGCGGCCGCACGCTGATCGTGCTCGGTGTGATCGCGTCGCTGTTCAGCGGCGTGAGCCGATACTCGATCGTGTTGCTGAGCAGCACCAGCTGCGACAGCGGCACGAGGTGGCGCACGGCGCTGCCCTCCCTCGAGGCGATGCGGAAGTAGATGCGGTCACTGTCGACGATCGGGATCGAGTAGGACAGGTCGGACTCGGTGCCGCTCGCCGTTGCCCACACGTCCTGCGGCCGGCCGCGGCTGCCAGCGAACATGCGGCGCCCCTCGAAGTAGGTGACGCTGCCGGGGAACGAGCCGCCCTCGGCCCACACCTCGCCCGTCGGCGTGCCGGAGCTGACCGTCTGCGCGGTGGTCCCCTCGGAGTCGGACGCCAGCTGGAACGCGCCGTCGCCGATGTTGATCGCGTAGTAGGTGGCGCCCTCGAGGATGTCGTCCGGCATCACGCCGTTGCCGTGGAAGACGACCGGATCGCGCTCCTGCAGGCTGTGCCCAGGCCACAGCACCACGTCGTTCGTCTGGTCCCAGGTGATGAAACCAATCTGGCGCATCGACGTGTCGACGATCGGCGGCGAGACCGACAGGTCGGGGCCGATATTATCGTCGCGGAACTGCAGATCCTCGGTCTCGCCGATGAAGCCGAAGAGCCCGTTCTGCTTCTTGTAGATCCGGTAGCGGGTCGCGTTCGGCACCGGACTCCAGCCGATGTCGGTGTGCGATCCGGCGACCAGCAAGTTGTTGAGCACATCAAGCTCTTCGCTAGGCTCCGACTCCTCGCCCTGGTTGTCGACCGCCGTTATCTTGTAGTAGTTGGTGATGTCGGTGATCGACTCGCAGAACATGATCTCGACTGCCCAACCGCTACTGACCGCGAAGGTGACGGCTGCGCCGCCGTTGTATCGCTTGAGCGAGATTTGGTTCGGCGGGGAGCCGAACACCTGATCGACGGTGTAGAAGTCATCGCTGAAGGGCACTGTACCGAATGCCCCCCTGACGTAGACCGGGTTGCCGGCCACGAAGGTGTGATACGAGACGGTCTCGATCCGGTTGGCGGATGTGCTAGGGCCGCCCAGGATGCTCTCGCCGGTGTATACATCGACGACGTATGGCTTCTCGGGCACTGCGGTCTTCGCCTCGAACCGCACCGGGTGGTGCTCCCACCGTGATGCCGAGATGCGACGGAGCTCGGAGACAGGATGGTCCTGGCTCGAGAGCGTCAAGATGTCGTTGCTCTGCGCGGTCGACATCGTCGCGAGTTCGTCCTCGCTGTAGAAATGCGGGACCTCGTAGATCGGGTTCGTCAGCACGTCGACGCTGGTGCCCGCGCTCGTGATGTCGAGCACCGGACCCGACGGCGTCTCGCTGATCTGGATCGTGTTCGTGCCGGTGACGATCGCGTAGTAGACCGTGCCGAACGACGTGCCGCCCGGCGGTGTCGACCCGGACAGGATCAGCGGGTCGTTGTTGGTCAGGCCGTGCGCGGCGCCGAAGTCGATCGTGTCGGTGCTGGGCGTCACGGTCACGCCGGCCGTGAAGTCTCCGGGCAGCTGCGTCCAGAACTTGCGGTCGCTCGTGTCGTCGGGGAGGTGGTCGAGCAGGTAGCAGTAGATCCAGTCGTCGGGAGTCGGCGCGTTGCACCACGGCTCGCGCAGGCAATAGAAGTTGCCCGGCGTGCCGCCCGTCGAACTATAGACCACGTCGCCGCGCCGATACGCGTAGCGCCCGCGCCTGTTGCCACACCCGTCGTTGCTGCCGGTTATGTAGTCGCCGGCGAGCGCAGCGCACTTAGTCTCGGCGAGTCTGTACGTGTTGCTGGTCAGACCCGCCGTCGAGACGTAGTAGACGCGGTTGGCGCGTGCGTCAGGAAACCACCGCGGCATCGCGGCCATGTAGATCGTGCCCGTGCTCGCCGCGCCGGAGCCCTTCACGTTGGGGCCGTTGTAGGTTTCGCTAAAGGTAATGACCGAGCCAGTTCGGCTCGTCAACCAGTAGATCCGGTAGGGCTCGACGTTCGCCGGCAGCGTGCCGGGACCAAGTTGGTCCTCGAACATGATCTGTTGGCCGAAGAACGAGGTGAGGCCGTGCGTGCCGGTGATCGTCACCGTCTGGTCGCCCGTCGTCGCGACGTTGGCGAACGCGCACGTCGGCGAGCTACCGCCAGGGTTCATGGTCATGACGACCGGGTCGCCGGCCTGCAGGCCGTGCGAGGATGCGGTCGTCATCAGGCCGGAGGAGATTGTCACCAGCTGCGACTCCAGCCAGTCATCCGGCTGCGAGTAGAGCAGCGTGCCACCGTCGACATGGAAGCGGAAGTGCCCCATCTCAACGCCGTTCACGACGGCGCGGCTGCCCTCGACCACGACCGACTGTGTCGGCGAGAACGTGAACGGGTAGACGTAGCTCTTGTAGTTGGCGCCGTCCTTCACCTTCGCGACGAACCGTGTGCCCGGCCGGCGGAACACCGAGCCGGTCGGGCGGCAGATCATGTTCAGGCAGAGCCCCGCGCCGTTGATGAGGCGCGAGTCGTCGGGGCGCCCATACATCTGCGGCGACATCTCGCCGCCGGCGAAGGACCGCTGCAGGATTCGGGGCTGTCGGCTCATCGGTTCGCTAGGTGATCGGGGACGAAGTCGAACGGACCGTGGTTCGCCTTGCGCTGCTGACCCTCGCTAGAGCTCGCCACGCGCACGTAGCCGGCCGCCTTCTGCAGCATGCCGGCGGCGACCCTTTCTCCCTCCCTGCCCTTGAGCAGCGATCCGGCGAGCTTGCTCGCGAGGTAGGCGCAGAACGCCTCGCTGAAGGACGGGGACCACTCGCTGGCGTCGACGCACCGCTCGACATACTGCAGCGTCGCCTGCTTCTGGTTGGTGAAGATGTAGCGGCCGCCGTGCGGCGAACGCTCGACCTGGAACACCTGCGGCTTGAGGCTGTCCTCGTCGACCAGGGGGAGCGTCGACGCGTCGACCGTCGCCGGGTCGATGCTCGTGTTGAGCGCGAGCGTCTTGTCCCACGCGTCGATGAACGCGAACGTGTAGGCCCCAGCAGGATCGTTCGCCCAGCTGATCAGCTCGGCCTCGGTAGGCGGCTCCTCGATCGCATCAGGCGGCAGCACCTTGAACGCGTTCAGCGCCTCGGGCGGCAGCACGTAGCAGTGACCCCACTGCGTGTAGAGCGGCTGCTGCGGCATCTTCACCTCGGTCAGCGCCACGCGCCGCAACGCGAACGACCACTGCCGCATCTGCAGCAGCGTGTCGCGGCACTCGTTGGTGAACAGCTGGCAGAGCCGCAGCTGCTCGCTGCCGTCTTTCGCGTTCTGGATGTCGGGCGCCTCGCCGATCAGCGACAGCGCGCGGTTGTAGAGCGCGACGGTGTGGTCCTCACTGGTGAGGCACGGCGACCCGTAGCCGAGCGCATGGTCGACCATCTCGGCCATGCGCTTGCTCGAGCGAGCTCCTCGAGCGCACTCGCCTACGCCGTTGAGGTGGTTCGGGTCCGTCGCCTTGCGCGGCAGGTCGTCGGTGTAGATCCACTCGCCGAACTCGTCGCCGGCGTTCTCCTCGAGGATCGCGTTGTTGACGAGGCCCTCGCCGTCGCCGTCGAAGACGACCGGGCCGGTGTAGTATTGGTAGGTGCCCTTCAGTTCATAGGCAACGTGCATGACCTTCGCCTGCACCCAAGGCATCTCGGCGCCGTTGGTGTAGGGCGAGTAGCCGAGCCCCTTGATCGTGTTTCGGATCGCCGCCTTCAGGCCGCGCAGACTCTCGCGGTAGTGCAGCCGCGCGCCCCTGTTCAGCGCGTCGGTCTCGCCCTGCGAATAGAACCATGCGAGGAACTTCGGCGTCTTGGTGTTGCCCTCGGCCGCCATCGCGTTCGGCAGGGTGTAGCGCAGCAGCGTGTCGAGCCGGCTGAAGATGCCTTCGCCGCCAAGGCTCGGCGCCCACGCCCCTACGTTGCGGTGGTCATACCAGCCGAGGATGCCGTCGAAGCCGTAAGGGTTCAGCGTGTTGACCGGCGACAGGCCGGCGGTGTTGATGCCGAGGTGGACGACGTTGATGCGCTTGCCGGTCGCCATCGACATGCGCGTGGCCACGACCAGCAGGTCGCCGAACTGGTCGCCGTAGCAGGTGCCGGTGATGCCCCTGGGGCGGTTGTGGATCGCCGCGCCGTTCGTCGAGAACGCGCACGGCTGCATGTCGTTGTTCGGGTAGGCGTAGCCTTCACCCGGCGCATAGCAGTGCGGGTTGTTGTTGTAGTGCGGCACCCACGCCGTCCACCGGCTGACCACCGCTCCGCTGGAGGTATCGGGCGTGCCGTCGCCGCTCCACGAGAGACCGGTGAACTGTGTCGTGGTGTTGTCACCGATCCTCGACCAGCTGACTTTCGGGTCGCCGGTGCTGTCGGTCCAGTCAGCGCGCAGGTAGCCGTTGACGAAGTAGTTCGCCGTGGTGCTATTCGTAAAGGTAAAGGTCGCCGCGGTCGCGGCGGTGCATGCGCCGCCGCTGCTCGACGCTTCGTGGAGGCCGTAGGAGTCGATGCCCTCGTTGAACGTGAACTCGAGCAGCGCGCCAGCGCGCTCGAACGTCAATCCGGCCGGCGTGGTGAAGCCGGGTCCCATCGTCACGCTGCGGCCGCCTTTCGCGACCGTAGCGGTCGGGTCGGGATACTCGACGAGCTTGTTGGTCGTGCTGTCGGTCGTCGGCTGGTAAGGCGTGAGGACGCGGACCTGCGGCCGGTAGGCGAACCGGTAGTCTTCGTAGGTGAGGATGCCGGCCTGCGTCGAGTTGTTCGGCGGGAGAGCGGTGGCGGAGAGCCACTTGACCTTCAGCGAGTTCGCCGAGTTTGCGATCACCAGCGCGTAGCCGGCGACCGGCGACGTGACCGTGCCGAGGCGAAGGTGCGCCCCGACCCATTGGTCAGCTTGCAGCGTCGTCGTGACGTCCAGCGTCTCGATGTCGTCGGCCGCACGCGAGCTATTGTCCGGGATGACGACGCCCGTCAGGTCGATGCCGGTGGGGCCGGCCTCATACTCGGGGAACAGCTGGTAGGCTTCCGCCTTCGATCCCCACGGCCGCGACGTGCTCTGGCCGGCCCAGCCGATGAAGTACTCGTAGTCTCCAGACAGGTCCGCAATGTGCTTGAGCATGTCGGTGTGCGGCCCGACTCTCACGGGCCTGCGATTGTTGTTTCACGCTTTCGTCAACCGCTAACCGAGAGCAACCGCATACGTGCGGGAGTCGGCATCAGTAACCAGGACGCGGCCGTGGCTTCGGCTTCGGCTTTGGCTTCTTCATCGTTGTCCTCCGAGAGTTGGGTTTGCGGCGACCGGCCCTCGAGCTAGTCGTCGTCGAGCTCGTCGTCGAGCTCGCGCTCCTTGGCGTCGTGCGCCGCCCCTTCGGTCGTCCACTCGGGAGCGGCCTCGCCGAACTTCTTGCCGCGGCGTTGCGGCTTCGGCTGCGGCGGCTCCTCCGCGAGCTCCACCGGGGCGTTCGGCGAAAGGGGCATCGGCCCGTCGTAGAGGAACTCCTCGCCCTCCTCGCGCAGCTTCTGCCCGTCGAACAGACGGGCGGTCGCGCGCACGAGAACGGGTTCGGCCTTGCGGCGGCGGCTGGTCTTGGTTGCCATCGTGGTCTCCTACTTGACCTTCATGCCGGACGTGTAGGTGTGGACCGCGTCCGCGACCGGCTGGTTGATGAGGATGCGGGTGCTGAGCTTGCCCGCGGTGAAGTTGGTGGCCGTCCACAGGGCCGGGTTGGACATCTGCACGGCCTGCCCGGTGCGCATCGGCAGGATGTAGTAGGCGCCGAGGTAGAGGTTGCCCGGCAGCACTTTGTTGTTGCGCGCGCCGCCCGAGCCGATCCACGGCAGGCCGAGCACGCCAGGGTTGACCTTGGCGTAGTAGCGGTCGCCGAGAAACAGGTTGGGCAACACCGTCGAGTCACTCGGCTGCAGACCGAACTCGACCTTCGTCCCGCCCAGCGCCCAGCCGGCCGTGCTGATGATGGACACGTTGGCCGTGAGCGCGGCGTCCGTCGCGAGACAGACACCCATCACGATGTGCGGGATCGCGTTCGCGGCCGAGTAGCCGGTGAACGCCTCGGTGACCTCGAACTCGACCACGAGCTCGGCACCGAGACCAACGTCCACGATTGCGTTCTCGAGAGAACCGATCGCGATCGCATTCGACCCGGCCACGTAGGGCAGGAAGTTCGGCGAGGCGCCGGTGAACGACTGGTCCTGCGAGAGTTCCAGCGTGTAGTCTTGGATTGTCATTGTTGAGCTCCTGGTGCGCCCGCCCCCGAAGGGGCGAGCTCGAGAAGCGGGTCAGGTCAGGACGACTTGATCCGCGATCCGATCGGGTAGTTGCGCTGCGAAGAACCCGCGTTGACGCCGAGCGCCATGCTGTAGCGGCCGGCCGAGCTGACCGACGCGTTGAACACGAACACGCGCGGCACGAGGAAGCGGCCAGGAGCCGCTACCGTGGCCGTGCCGGTGCCGCCACCGAGCGACGTGCTCGGCTGCACCTGCGCGCCGAGCGGGAGCGCGTCGGCGCCGGCGTAGGGCGCGACGTGGTCGCCGCCGCCGCCGATGGCACCCGGCACCGCGCGGCCGATGAAGCGCGCGCCGGCGTTCAGGAACCCGCCCCAGATCATGCCCGTCGTCATGTGGACGTAGGGGAAGAACTGGATCGTGCAGCTGCCGTTGCCCGACATGGAGACGAGCGGCGTGCCGGCCACGGCGTTGGCGAGCGAGGTCGCGAGACCGAACTTGTCGGCGCTGAGCGGCACCGCGTAGTAGAGCGTGTTCGTGCTCGGGCCGGTCGTGGTCGCCAGGGCCGACAGGTAGACCGGCGTGCCCAGCGCGAGGCCGTGACCGGTGATCGTGACCGAGTTGTCCGATGCCGTGGTGGCGGCAGAGGCAAGTTGGGTCAGTCGACCGGAGGTCCCGGCCGCGCTGAGCTTCGTCGGGTCGATCGGCATCGACACCAGCTGGAACTCGGCCATCGCGTTCGGACCGACGTTGAACGACGTGGTGATGGTGACATCGAGCTCGAGCTCGCTGGTCGGTAGCTGGTCGATGCCGTCCCCGAGCGGGTTGTCCGCCCTGAGCATGTCGATGGTGTAGGGGGTATCCGCGACGTCTGTGATGGTGTTGCCACCGAGGCCGCCCGGAGCCGCGCCTGCGTTAGGCACCGCCTCGGCCGTCGCCAGGATGAGATTGATATCGGCGATCATAGGATCTGTCCTCTGGTTCGGGGTGGATGGTCAGGCCGCCAACTAGGCGACCTGTGCCTCGGTGTTGAGCAGCGCGTCGCACTGCCGGATCGGAATGCCCAGGAAGCTGAGCATGTTCGACGGCGTGCCGAACTGGGTGGCGGCCGGCTCGATCATCAGACCCGAGGCCGCGCCCTTCTCGAGCGCCGTGCGCATCAGCGCGGTGAACACCGTGCGGTTCATGTAGAACACGCAGCGGCCCATCGCGGTGTTGGGCAGACGCGCGATCGCCTGCGCCATGAGGTGCAGGATGTTGGTCAAGACGCCGGTGGCGTAGACGCCGGTCAGCTTGTCGATCTGGTTGCCACCCGCCGAGGCCGTGTCGACCTCGAGGTTGGCGATGCGGACGGCGTAGCGCCAGTCCTTGACGACCAGCCCGGTCTTCCACTGGAAGCGTTCCGCGAACACCTCCATGCGCTTGCCGGAGCCGCCAGCGTCGTAGCTGGTCTGGCGACCGAGATCCTCCTGCAGGAGGCCGGCCGTGCTGCCCTTCGGGTAGATGCAGAACACGGTCTGGTCCGACCAGCAGACGAGCCACACCGACGTGTTGATGTTGCCGGCGCCGCCGCCGCCGTCGATGATGTTCTGCGCGTTGCCGGCCGACAGGCTCGAGTAGCGCGGCGCGAGGCCGAGATACGCGCGCGGGTTGGTCGCCGGGTTCCCGTAGAACATCTCGGTCGCCTGCTTCTGGTTCATCGCCTCGATGAACATGCGGGCCTCGCCAAGGCGGAACTCAGCGGTGTTGCCGTTGAGCATTGCCAAGTCGATGTCGACCTCCGAGCGCGCTTCGAGGATCGAGCAGTTCTCGTCGACCTGCGCGGTCGTCGCCTTGCTCGTCGGGATGCCCTCGTTGAGCGCGCGGTAGTAGACGGTCGGGAGACCGGTGGAGATGGTCACACGGTGACCGGTCGGCAGGTTGCCAGCGACGTAGGTCGCGTCCTGCAAGATCGCGTTCGTCTGCGACAGCAGGTTCGCGATTACGGGGGACGTGCCATCGGGGTCGATGCGCTTCGTCCAGTCCATCAGAGTGAGGTTAGCCATGAGTCAGTCCTCGCTTGTTACTACTGCTCCTTGTAGAGCCGTCTTGCCATAGCTGCGTCGTCGTTCGGCGCCGGCGTCCCTGCGGACTCCGTGCGACCACCAGCCACAAACCCATCGGGTTGCAGAGCCTTGCCCACCTTGTAGGCGAAGGCGACGAACGCGGGATGGTTCCCGAGCCCGCCGTCGAGCAGCTGCATCAGCGCATCGTTGCCGAACTTCTCGATGGCGCTGTTCGCGATCTTTAGGTTAGCGTCGAAGCCGTCGCCGCCGACGAGCTCGGAGAGCTTCCTGCTCTCCTTGCCCCACTCGGCGACCGTGGCTTTGTAGTTCTCCGCGGCACGGTCTTGTGCCTTGGCGAACGCCTTGTCGACGACCTTCTGGATCTTGTCCTTCGGCAGGTCCAGCTCTCGCGCGACCTCTGCTACGGTCTCGAGAACCGACAAGTCGACCTCGACACCCTCGGGTGCCTTGAGCTCGTAGGGTTCGGAAGCCTCGTCCTTGCCCTTCGAGTCGCCGCCCTTCTCGCCCTCGGCTTCGGTCTGCTCGCCACCCTTGTCGGTGGTCTGCTCGCCGGCCTCGGTCTTGGTGGCTTGCGAATCGTTGCCCTGTCCGTTGGAGCTCTGCTGCTGCTCCTGCGCGGTCTGCTCCGAGCTCGCCGCGCTGTTGTCTGCCTGCCCCTCGGGTTCGGTTGTTGCCTCGGTGGCTCCCAGCAGTGAAGTCTCAGACATGGTTCGTCCTCTTCTCTTCGATCATGGTTGCGTAGTGCTCAGCGCAGCAGCGGTCGATCTCGGCCATCAGCCAGTAGGCGATCTGCTTGCCGCCCTCGACGCGCGCCATCTCCATGGCATTCGGCGAGAACGACGTGCGGAACGCGCCGCACTGCGCGAGCAATCGGTAGACGATCCGGCGGCCGATGGGGCCGCGCATCAACCACTCGATGTCGCGAGCTTCCTGCTCGGCGACGGCCGTGGCGGTCGCGCGGTTGAGCTCCGCGCGCTCCTGCTCGGCATCGAGGTCGAATGGATCGTGGTCGGTCATTGAGTCCGCAGTGTGACGGCCACGAGCTGGGCCGGCAAGGCGCGCAGCTTTCCGGCGAACGGTTGCGGAGAAAGCGGGGGAGGCGGGATCCGGTCACGAGAGGAGACCAATCGACACGGGACCGGCGAAGAGTCGCACCATGCAGCGCCCCGCCTCCCCCTGATGAATCACTCGGCCGGCGTCGGCTTCCCGACCGGCTCGCCTCGAGCTAGGCGCGCGCGGTTGCGCGCCCAGTTGGTGGCGACGAAGGAGCCCGTGCCAAAGAACAAGCCGCTGCCGATCGCGATAACGTCGTTGACCCAGCTGGTCGGGTTCAGCGCGTCGAGCAACAGCTGCAGCTGCTCGGGCGTCAAGATGCCCCCGCGGTAGAGCTCGCGCAGCACCTCGGCGGCCTCGGTCTGGCGTGGAGTCATGCAGGCCGCGAACAGGAGCGCGACGGCCAGCAGGAGCAGGACGGTGTAGATGGTTCTCTTCATTGGACCTTCGGGATGTTGATGTTGGGGTTCTGCGCCCGCAGGAGCTCGGCCCACTGGCGCATGTCGCCGCGGCGCCAGCGGTCGGCGCCGGCCTCCTCAAGTTGCTTCGAGAGCAGTTCGAGGCGCTCGTCGATGCGCTCGAACCTGTAGTTGGTCGTGAGCACGACCTCGGTCATAGACTTCGCCACCGACCACGCCGAGGCCGCGGCGACCACGACGACGCCGGCCGCCATCGCGAGGGGGACCACCGTCCCTCGCTCGACGATGGGGCGACGGTTCGTGGTGTCGGGCTTCAGGTTGGCCGGCGTCGTTGTCATCTCGGCATCGCTCCTTCAGGCACCACCTCGATGCCCTGCTGCTGCTGCTGCTGTTGCTGGCCAGGGTGGGCGAGCCAGTTGAGCTCCATGCCCATGAACTTGCCCAGCTGGATGGCGACGAACAGGATCGCGCCGAACACGCGAGACGCGTCCAGGTTGTCCGTCGCGGTGATCTGGTTCCCGTCCTTCGTTGAGTTGATGAGCACGGTGCCCTTCGTCAGCGGGAACAGCGCCTCGAGCCCCAGCTTCCTGATATTGGGGTCGTCGTCCTTCAGCGCCGCGATGATCTCGGCATCGGTCTTCGGACGCTTCGGGTTAGTGACTACCTTGAGATCGGCCTCGTTCTTGTCCTGCATGGTTACCTCGCGGAGCTCCTAGTGACCTGCAGCCGGGTCCAGTCCACCCAGAGCTCCCGCTGGGTGGTGCCGGCAGACTTGAAGATGCCGACGGCCAGCCCCATGCGGCCTGTCGGCAAGTTGGTGGTGTGCTCCGCGACGGACTCGCCGTCGATCATGAACGCGGCCGTCGTCCCGTCTTCGCTCAACTCGATTCTCAGCTTCTGGAGCGTCCCGGCCGAGACAGCGACGCCGGTGTCGGTCTGCTCTTCGGTGCCGGACGCCTTCGTCACCGCGTGCCAGTTGGCGCCGAGCGCGCTGCGCCGGTAGACGAGCCCGGCCTCGTGGTTACCGCTCGACGAGTTATAGACGTTCGCGCCGAATCCGACGTAGATGTCGTAGTCGTTGGCGGCGTCAGCGATCACGTCGGGGCAGACACGCGCCTCGAACGTGAACGCGGCCTGCCCTGGGTAGAACTTGTCGTTGAAGGTGCAGAGCGAGTAGTAGCCGGTCTTGCCGGTTCCGGTCTTGAGCTCGATGACGCCGATGCCGTTGTCGGTCGTGTCGACCAGTGCGTCCCAATGACCGGCCGTCGACCCACCAGAGGTCGAGGAGCTCCAACCGTTCACCGTGATGTTGCTCGAGATGAAGTCAGCGAACCAGACGTAGTCGGTCTCGTTCTGCGTCAGGTCACTGGAGCGGTGCGTGTGCGAGCTCGCCGCCACGCCACTGAGATCGCCGTAGACGTGAGTGTGCGTCTTCGCGGCCACGTCCGTCCCGATCTCGAGGCCGAGGTTGGCGCGTGCATCAGATTCGACCGAGGCGCCCGTGCCTCCTTGCGCTTTCGGCAGCGTCCCGATGAGGCGACTAACGTCGATCGCCTCGGGCGCCGCCGGCACGCGCTGGCGGTAGCGCCCCGAGCGCGTCATGTCAGGAGCTCCGACGCGCTCGGCGACCACGCGCGTCACAGCGGGATCCCCCCGGCGTCGATCGGCAGGCTGGCGCCGCCGCCACCGAGCGAGTCGGTCAGCGCGTTCCGGCCGTCCGTCGACGCGGCCGCCAGATCCTTCGCGGCCGCGGCCTGCTCGCGACCGATGGCGACCTGGGCCTGCGCGGCCTCCGCGTTGGCCCGGGCTTTCCGCAGGGCGGCGACCGTGTCGTCGTCGACGATGAGCTCGGTCGGCACGCCGACCATGCCAGAGTAGACATCGGCCCACTTGTCGAAATTGACCTTGTCGAGCACGTCCGGCCGGGCCTGGGCGAGCTGCATGGCGTTGCCCATGAACCGGTCGATGCTGTTGCTGCCGACAGCTCGCTGCGCCTGGGCCAGGATCGAGACGAACTCGACCGTGATGTCGACGCCCTGGAGCTCGGGCGGCGGCGGCGGGAGCAGACCCTGCTCGAGCATGATCTCGAACGTGTTCTCGATCATCGGCTGCAGGAGTTCGTTGTGCAGACGCTCGAGCACCGGGCCCAGCGCGAGCAGCTTCTCTTCGTGGCGCTCCGCGACCTCGGTCGCGGTCATGCGTGTGTTCGGGCCGGCGAGCGCCAGCATCAGGAACAGGTCGGCGTAGAACGCGCGGTCGATGCGCTGGCGCACGTCGACGATGTCGGCCAGCAGGTGGGAGAGCTCGAGCCTGACCTCGAACGCCGGCCGGATGCCGCCGTTTGGCGTGACCTGATCGAAGGGCAGCAGCGTGCCGGGGTCGTAGTAGCTGGTGCCGCCGGGGAAGAGCTCGCTGTCGCGATCCTTGAGCGAGCTCGGCACCTGCAGCGGCGGCCGCACCATGTAGTCGATGCCCTGCCCCTTGCGGAGCTGCTCCTGCTGCAGCTGGCGCACGTCGCCGAGCGCCTCCATGCCGGGGCTGATGCCATACACGTCCTGACCCACGACCTGCCACCGCGGCGCCAGCACGGGAAAGCGCGGGTAGCCGCTCTCCCGCAGCAGCTTGTTGCTCTCGCCGCCGAGCTCCATGTAGCAGGACTTCCACGGCATGTGCTTCGGGCTCGGGTTCTCGGGGTCGCGCGCCTGATCTTCGCGCGGCTCGATGACGTGCAGGATGTCGACCGTCTGCTCGAAGTTGCGGTTGCGCCACGCGTCCTTCACGGCGACCGAGCAGTTCTCGTAGCCGAACTCCTTCACCGTCTCGCCGATCGTCTTCTGGAACTCGCGGTAGAGCGCGACGATCTCGCCACGGTAGTTCTTCTGCAGGCAGTATTCGCCGCACACCACCGGGTAGTGGTGGATGACGTTCTTCGCGTCCGGCAGCATGATCGAGACCGAGGTGCCGAACACCGCGAGCTCCTCATACATCTGGTGCAGCGTCCGGTAGGTGTTGCTGCGCGCGAACACGCGCTGCATGCGCTCGACCACGTCGTCGAGCCACGCGCGCACCGGGTAGAAGTCGGCAAGGTCGGGATCCTGCGTCGACAGCTTGAACCACGGCCGGCCGGGGTTGCTCGCGCCGGCCTGCATCCCCGAGCCCAACGTGCGAACACCGCGCGTCCCGGTGTTGTCGTAGATGGCGTTGTATTTCGCCCGGCTGGTTCGGTTCCGGTCCGAGATGAACGCACGGTGGGCTCGCGGAAGCAGGTGCCGGCTGAGGTCGGCGTAGTGAGTGTGCCACGAAGACCGCTCGGCCTTGAGCGACTGGTTGCGGCTGATGAACGCTTCCCGCTTGTCCTCGACGACCGAGAAGTCGTAGAGCATGGGTGGGCTGCTCATGCCGAGCCCCCGAGCAGTGTGCTCTTGCCGAGCAGCAGCGACCCCTTACCGATGCCGCCGGCACCGGTGAGCATCGTCGAGGCCGGGCCCTGGCGGGATGCAAGCGACGCCTTCTCCATCAGCGCCATGGTGTTCGGCTCCCTCTGGTTCGCCTTCGCGTCAGCCTGAGCCGCAAGCTTCTGCGCGCTGACGGCCTGCGCAATCTGGCGCTCGTTCGCGAGCTTCTGGTTGCGCATCTGCTTCTTCTGTATCGAACGCTGGCGCTCGCCAGAGTAGACCGATGCACCTGCGACGAGCAAGCCAGCCGCGACCATCCCAATCGACAAACCCATCAGAGCCTCCGAGAGTAGAACACGTCCTGCACGCGGTAGCCCTGCTTCGGAAGGTAGCTGTCGAGGGCCGTGTTCTGCTTCGCGTGCCAGCAGATCAGATGAGCACCCAGCTCGCGCGCCTGGGCCTCGGTCGCGCGGATCAAACGCGGACCGATGCCCGTCGTGCGCCGCAGCGCCGGGTCGACGAACAGCACGTCGTTCTGCGCCATGAGCGTCTGCTTGTAGTGCAGGTGCGGGAAGAGGAAGTTGAGCGAGTAGCCGACAGTCGCCCCGTCACGCCGAACGACCAGCGTGAACGTGCGTCCGCGCTCCTCGAGGTCGTAGTAGCCGCGCCAGTCCGGGTCGAGTTCCATGAGTTCCGGATCGGTGCAGAGCTCGCGCCAATGCTGCTCGAGCAGATTGCCGGCGTTGCGAACGTCGTCGATCGTGCCGAGCTCGATGACCGTGCGCGGGATGGTGCGTGTCTGTGCCACGCCGCAGAGGGTAGACCGACTCGTCAGATGTCGCGATAGGGGTCGTATTCCGGCGAATCATTCCGACGAGCTTGCCGACCGAGCCGCATGGCGGCTCTGCGCTTCTCGGTGTGCGCCAACGCCAGCACAGCCGCGCTGCCGTAGTCGGGCGATCGGCCGAGCTCCTTGACCAGCGTCTTGCGATCCACGGCCTTGATAACGCCGCCTCGCATCTCCCACTTGAACGCGCACAGGTCGGCCAGCAGCTTCTGGTCCGGCGGCAGCGCGATGCCGGTGCGCTCCGCGGCGCGCGGCTCGAGCGCCTCGCGCATGCGCCAGATGAGCTCGGTGCGCAGGTCGAACAGGCGCATGTGCCCGTCGGCCGCGAGGCCGCGCGCCGGGTCGCCGACGTTGAAGCCGATCGTCTGGATGCCGAGCTCCTTGAGGTGGCCGTAGGGTTCGGCGCCGACGCCGAAAAGGTCGATGTGGACGACGGCCTCGTCGCGCACCGCGGCCGCGATGAAGCCGGCCGTGGTCGGCCCGTCGATGCAGAGCCGGCCCTCGTAGACGATCGGGTGGCCGAACCACCAGCCGTGCCGCGGGATCAGCACGGTGCTGTCGCGGCCGCGCATGGCGATGTCCGCGCCGAGCACGTCCATCGGCTTCTTCTTCGTCGGGTCTGGCTCACGCCACCGCTCCATCGCGGCTTCGACCCACGAGGTCGGGATGCACTGCCACGGGTCGTCCTCAATCGCCGCAGCGAAGTCACCCTTCAGCATCAGCGACCGCATCGGCTCGGGCAGCGCCATCAGCTGGCGCAGGTAGTTCGTTCCCATCAGGAACGGGTTGTCGCTGACGCGCGACGGGATGAACGTGCGCGACTGCGGCTGGATGATGTCCTCAGCGTCGTAGTCGTCGGGGTCGAACCGGTAGCGACGCTCGCCCTTCTCCATGACGAACGGCCGATCGTCTGGCACCTCGATGTCGACGCCGTCGACGGTGGCGAACCAGCGGATCTGGCCGGGCGGTGCCGGGTAGTCGGGGTGCTTCTTGTCGAGCCACGGCGCGAAGAACGAGATCACCCAGCGACCCTCGGCGTTCGTCGGTGGGTTGAACGTCAGCAGCGTCATGCAGTGCTGCTCGGGGTTCGTCGTGCGCACCCACCCCATCAGGAAGCGCACCTGCCCCTCGAGGAAGTTGGCGGCCTCGTCGCACCAGAGGAAGTCCTTGGCGCGGCCCTGAAACTTCGTCTCGTCCCCGAGGTTCGGCACCGAGCCGAACTCGAGCACCTCGCACGACGGCGACGGCGCGCGCCACACCGGCGGTTTGCCGCCGAGCCCGTTGCGGTCGCCGCCGCGGATCTCGGCCACGCGGTCGATCAGCGAGCGGAGTTCGGTGCCCTCGCGCCGGAACACCTGACAGACCGAGTGCTTCGTCAGCGACAGCCCGAGGCCGAGTTCGGTCTTGCCCCCGCCGGCGGCGCCGCCGAAGCCGAGCACGTCGACCTTGTCGGCGACCTCGTAGGCGAGGCATTGCGGCTCGTTGTCCGGGTGCGGCTCCCACAGCGACGGCTTGAGCAGCCGGTCGAACTCGGCGCGCTCCTCGTCCGTCATCGCGGCGAGGTCCTTCTCGTCGAAGTCAGGCTCCACAGCTGTTCATCGGTCGTTCTCGTATTCAAGCACGTTCGCGACGTGGTCGATCGTGGCAGCGGCCAGCTCGATGGCCGGCGACTGCGGCAGCTTGATGATCTCCTCGACGAGTGTGCGCATCGTCTCGATCAGCTGCCGCGGGTAGTTGAGCGGGTTCTCGTAGGCGTCCTCGTCGCTGAGCTGGTAGCCACCGAGGCACAGCTCGGCCTCAGTCTGCGCGAGCTCGCCGGCGCTACGCATCGGCTCGCAGCCAGTAGTCTCCGGCTCGGAGGTCTCGGTTTCGGGCATCGTCTTGTTCGCGTTCTCGTCGGTCATCGTCGTTCTCCTCGACCACGTCGGCAATCAGGTGGACGCGTGGCACGGTATCGCAGTTGCGGGCCTCGTGCAGCATGCGGTGGTTGAACGACCAGCACTCGTGCTGGTCGAACGTCTGCACCTGGCCGCCGACCCGCAGGTAGGCGCGAGGCGTTTCGGTCATCGCGACGTGCAGCCGGGTCGTGTAGTGCTCGGCGTAGGCGCCCTCGTCGACGTGCGGCCGCACCCAGCCGCCGGGCTTCAGCCGCACGAGCATCACGCGGCCGAGCGCGGTGTGCGGCACGATCTCGCGCAGCTGGTCGAGCACGTCCCAGTAGGCGCCTCGAGCTCCGAGCACGTCGGCAGCCCACCAGGAACTGGTCTCGATGCAGTCGAACGGCCTGTCGACGTCCTCGCCGGCCGGACCGCGGAGCATGATCGTCTCGGTGTCGACGTGCGCGCTGCCCTCGTAGTCCTGCCGCTCGGTGACCCAGCCCCACATCTTCGGCGGGATGGAGTCGAGCAGCGCGCGCGTGAACACGCGGCCGCGGTAGAGGAACGGCGGCTTCACGGCTGGCATCTCACGACCTCGACGTTGCCGTCCGAGCTTACGCGCAGCAGTGGATTGCCGGCGCGCTCAGCGAGCGCGACCAGCGCGCGCGCCTCGTGCGCCGAGATGACGACGTTGCCGTCGACGGCCTTGTCAGCCTCGCGCGCGATGCGCTCGAGGTCGAGGTCGATCGACCAGCGGTCACGCTTCGGTGTCTTGCTCACCCTTGGTCTCCTTGCGCCGCTTGCGCACCTTCGCCAGCAGCGCGGCCGCGCGAGCTCGTCGCTCCTCGACCGACATGCTGACGGGCGGCAGATCGGCGGCGCCACCGACCTGCAGCTTGTCACCGTAGCGCCCGGCGTTGTTCCACGCCATGCGCTTCTCGAGCCCCCAGGCGCGCAGCTTGCGGTGCTGCACGTCGTCGCTGGTTGCCACCCACTTCGGCTTCGCGGCCGTGCCGACGTTGACCATGAGCTCGGGCCTACTCGTCACCTCGACGAACTCCTCCTCGAGCGCCTCGGCTCCGGTCTGGCGCGCGGCTTGGATGCGGGCGTCGAGCTCGCGGTCCTGCCGGCGCCACTTGTTGAGCGACGCGCGTGCGAGGTTGTGCTCGGTGCAGAACGAGCGGATCGTGCCACCCTCCTCGAGCAAGTCGCACAGCAGGTCGACGTGCTCGGGAGTCCAGGCCGACGAGCCCCGTTGCGCGGAGCTGACCTTCTTCGCCTTCGTGGTTCGCTTCTTGGTTGCCATGTGTCCTCGCGCGCGCGCGCGCGCGATCGGTCTACGGTTGGTTGGGGTCTCCCGCCGCAGCATACCACTCTGCCCAGTAGACCGACGAGGTCTCCGGTTCGATCGCCGCGCGCACGTAGCGATCGACCTTGTCCCAATCCGGGTGCGACTGCGGCAGCACTTCACGAGCGACGAGCAAGCCAGCCGTCGTCCAGCCACCAACGCCGCCGGTGCCCGGCATGAGCGCCGGCGAGCCGACGACCATGCCGCCGGGCGGGTCTTCGCCGTTGTTCCACGCCACGCCGTTGACGAGATGGAAGCCGACGCTGTCCTCGATCAGTCCGTAGCGCGCCAGGAGTTCGGCCGTGGTGGTCAGCAGATCCTCGAGCCACGCCGAACTCGGCATGACCTGCTTCGCCATCCAGAGCCCGACGATGGCGAGCCCGTGCTCCCACACCGACACGGCCTGCACGATCGGCCCACCCTCCTCGAGGCGCACAGGGTAGCGCCCGTCCGGCCCGAGGATGCCGAGCGGCTTCATCGGTCCGGCGCCGGCGATGTGGTCGCGCTGGTTGCGGGCGCGCACGACGTTGGCGTGCATCAGCTCCTCGAGGTCGGCGCGGTGCGCCGGCATCACGGTCGACAGGTTGGCCCACGCGGCCGCGGTCCGACCGATGGCTCTCGGAGCGCCGGCGCCATTCTGCGGGTAGCGCGAGCGGTAGTCGGCCTTGTCGATCTCGATGTGGCCGGCGACCAGTGACGCCGTCGCCGGGTCGTCGCACAGCTGCAGGTAGGCGGCGAGGTTGTTCTGCGACCGGTGCTGGTTGTCGTATCCGTGCCAGCCGGTGCCCGGCGTGCGCGGCGGCTCCTTGCCAAGTCTGTCCGACGAGACCCCGGTGTGGTAGTGTGTGATTCCGCTCCACGTCACCCAGTTGGGATGGTTCTCGCGCTGCAGCGGCCTGAACGTGTCCTCGAGCAGCGACAGGCCGCGGAAGTAGTCACCCTGCACACCCCATCGCATCCGGTAGATGTGCCGCGCGTGGTGCATGACGGTGACGGCCGTGCCCTTCGTGACGCCAAAGTCCTCCTGGTTGCCGGTCTGTCCCGGCGTGCGCGTGATACCGATCGGACGTGGCGCGAACCAGCCGCGGTGGTTCTCAAGATCGTCCTCGAACTGCCTCCACTCGAGCTCGATCTCCTGCTTCGCCTGCTGGTTGATGCGCGCGAGGTGACCGCACGCCAGGAACTCGCCGCTCCACGCCTCGCTGCAGCCGAGCACCGGTCCGCGCTCCGCTGCCTGCATGTTGCGCACAGCGGCGTCGATGTCGTCGGGATCAAGCTCGTCGTCCTTGAAGCACAGCATGCTGCCGGACAGAGGCAGGCTCGCGCCGTCGTTGAGCGAAACGTTAGTGCCGAGCAGCGCAACGAACTTGCCGGTGCTGTCCTTGCTCGCGCCGTTGACGATGCCGTGCGTCGTCTCGTAGTCGAAGCGAACGAACTCGCCGGTGCGGATCCAAAGCGCCTCGAAGGATCGGTTCCAGTTGCTGTCGCGTCGATCGCTCCAGGTTAGCTTGCCCCACACGTCGACGACGTTGTCGCGCGAGTAGATGTCGGCCCACCACTCAAGCACGAGGCCGGCGAAAGCCAGCACCTCGACGTGCCGCCACCGCTGCCGGGCTTCGTTCTGCTCGACGAGCTCGGTGTGCGCCGGTGTCGACCAGAGATCGACGCCGTCGACGCGCGCGCCGAACTGCGGCACGAGCTTGCTGAAGTCATCGCTGACCCACGGGTGGAACTCGAACGAGCTGTCGGACTCGGCCGGCATGACGCGCGGCAGGATCTCGACGCGCACGCTCTCGTGGCCGTCGATGTCTGCACAGATGTGGACGAGTGTGCCGCGGCCGTGTTGTCGACCCTTCACCGCGCGCCACTGTCGGTGTTCGTTGACGTGCGCGACGAGCTCGGTGGGGAACTCATCGACTGCGGCCGTAGGGACGGGGACGGTCAGCCACCGCTCGCGGCGGATGGGTGACAGGTTCTCGATGCGAGCGAACGTGTTCAATCGAGCCTCCTCTGCATGGTCAGGCTGACCACTTGGTTGTCGTTGGCGAAGAGCACACCCTGCAGCGCGTCGAGCACGCCGTCCTGCAGGTTCTGCAGGTCGCGCTTTCGGCCGGTGAACCTACGCGGCCGCGGCCCTTCAGACCAGACGCGAACGGTGAGCTCGCCGCTCTTGGCGTGGTGGATCATCTCCACACCGATGTCGTCGTCGCCGAACGTCGGCACGTCGAGCACGGTGTCGGTTTCGGCGGCGATGGCGGCGCGGCTGGCCACCTGCCGGATCAGGCGCATGGCGGCTCGGACGTTGCCGGCCTTGCGCATGCGGCCGCGTCCGATGCGGACGTTGTTCTTCAAGCTGGGCGGAGCGGGGATGGTAAACTCGATCTGCATCTGCTTCTCCTCGGTCTGCTGGACCCCACACCCCGGTTCCGGTTCCGTGTTCCCCACCCCCCCTATAGG
>Ga0099850_1000063_pt1 | contig 38897 bp, 22 predicted proteins | sample CB_VirMetaG_5_FD_79182 | JGI IMG/M metagenome (GOLD analysis project Ga0099850, IMG submission 79182) | Freshwater to marine saline gradient viral communities from Chesapeake Bay - CB_1508_1D Viral MetaG | ecosystem: Environmental > Aquatic > Marine > Coastal | place: USA: Chesapeake Bay... | reverse complement strand
CGATAGTCGGTCGAAGCACCCGATGCTTGATCATTTGGATTAGCATCACTCCAAGGATCGTAAGTTGGAATTTTACCTTCCCAGTTTGGTACACGACGTCCTGGGTGTAGATTCCCTCCACCAATTGGCCAAGCAATGCCGGCTCCGCCACCACCGCCACCACCGCCGGCTACAAATTGAACTTCACCGTTTACCAATATAATACTGGCTCCGCCACCACCGCCACCGGATCCTGCTAATATTCCTTGGCCGCCATTGCCGCCACTAAACGACTTGATACCGTCGCTACCTACGTTAATTCTACTATCGCCGCCACGGCCAATTGGTGGTACTATTCCGCCAATACCTACTGTGCCGCCTCGACCTACAATCACTTCGACGTTATCACCACGTTCAATGTTTATACTTTTTGTATTATAACTACCATTGGCGCCATCACCACCAGACTGGTTATCTGTGCCGCCGTGGCCTCCTCCTCCGCCCCATCCATGCACATTCATTGTACACGAAAAAGGAAAACTTCCGTTAACATATCGACCCGTAGCATCGTTTTGGTAAACATCACGAGTACTCCATTCAACTACGCCGTCACTATTAGTAATTGTTGCCGCTAATGCTGCCGGACCTCCATCGTTTCTAACATGGAATCGCATTTGAACAGGACCCATATTACCGTTATTAGAAAGAAACTCTGATGTCACTAATTGTTGTCCCGAGCGGAATTGGGCAATTGAACTAGAATCGCCGCCATAATTTGTTTTAGGGACAGTGCTATAAACTGTTTGCCAACTATTACCGCTAAGTATTTGGGCAAAATGTTCTTTAGGTTGTGCTAGTCCACCCAATACACCAGGCCAATACCCAACTGGTCGAAAAGGTGAGCGAAGTGCATAACCATTTCGAGTATATTCTTGTTGAAGAGGTCCTACATATACACGAGCATTTGATATCTCCCAACGAAAACTGTTATCACATGTCGCAGTAAAAGTATACACACCACCTTTAACAGGAGTCCACGTAAAATTTAATATGTGATTTTCTACACCGTTACCGTAGTTTGGCCATACTCCATAAGTGTTTAAAAAACTAGGCCAGGTTCCAAATAACGTACGAGGTACTACACCAGACGCATAGTTACTGTTTTTCTTAAATGTGAATTCTTTTACAATTTTTTTAGTTGTCATTATGGGGTATACTTAAACCAAATGTCACCGTCTTCGCCATCGCTATCAGTTGGATCGCTAGTCGAAACAAACTTTCTACTACCATCCCAAAATACGCTACGTGTCATTACATATTGTGCAGTAGCAATTTGTGTTGTGTTAGCACCAAAAGCTGGTGTTGGTGCAACCGGTGTTCCTGTAAATGTTGGAGACTCAATATCTGCTTTTATGTTAATATTTGCTGTAAGTGCGGCAGTTTGTGCTAGGTTAACACTGTCAAGTCTACCACTAAGAGTGCTGACAGTGGTGTTAGTTGTGTCAACATTAGAATTTATTGTGCTAATACTTGCGTTTGCGTATGTTTGGAAACTACCAACATTAGCGTCTAAGTTAGGGATAGTTGTACCTACTACTGTGCCTAAATTAGCACTGGTTGTATCTGCTCTTGCGTTTGAAAATGTCTGATATGATCCAATGTTAGCCTGTGTTGTGTCTATTTCAACGTTGGCCGCTGTGATGTCTGCTGTAAGCTGTGTTTCTGCGTTTACTCTTGCTGTAAGATTTGCATGGATAGCGACAACATTAGCTGTCATTGCTACATCAGCGTCATATCTATTTTTAGCATCTGTGCTGTCTACATAAACTTTTGTAGTAATGCCCATGTTGCTTGATGCATTAGCAAACACATCAATAAGTCCAGTACTTCCATTGATGTTTAAAACATTGGTATATGTTCCGCCTACATTAGCAAAGAACGCAACATTGCCATTATTGTTTGTGTTAGTAATATGTACTAACCCGTCTAATTCTTTAATTTCTAAATTACCGCCGCCACCAACAGTTAAGTTACCAGCAACATCTACATTACCTGCAATATTTGTACCTACAGTGATCCAGTCTGTGCCATCATAACTTTTAATATTATCCACACTGGTATCATACCAAAGTTGTCCAGTGATTGGATTAGCTGGGCTAGTGCTTAAAGCAAAATTTTCTAATAGGTGAACAAAGTTTTCGTTTGTTTGATCACCGTAATTCTGTACTAAGCGACCAAACAAAACTAGACTAGTGTCGGTAGTGTTCTTAGTACCGTCTAATACTAATATTGTTGTTCCATCTGTTTTGCTTACGTTATATGACATGACCCTTTACCCTTACAATTGGCTAGTTAAGTTAGTTAATGTTTGTATTCTAACTGTATAATCAATCTGAATTAATCTGTTTAATGATTTTTGTACAGGATGAAATACAACATGTGTTAATAACTTGCCGGTTGTTGCTAGTCCACTTGTACCATCTGTACTACGTGCTTTAAGCCCAAGCTCATCAAAAGTATATGTATCATCAAGGGATGTTGAGTTATCAAATGCGCTTTGTCCTGTTGGCTCACCATAATCGAGTAAGCAACTAACTAGTATATCTGTATACACTCTACCTGGTGTATGTCTAACTTCCATTTTGTTACGTGTAGAATCAGCATTTAGTGTGCTGGTATTGTCTACAATTTTAGCAAAGGTTGGATTGTACAAGTTACTGTTGCTGGTATTGGTATTTGATGGCAAGTAGTTAATTACCCCAGTTGGGTCGACACTTGTACCACCATTACCAAAGTGCATTTCGTAAATGTAACTTTGTCCTTTATTGGCAAGGCTGTATGCTATTGCTTCACTAATGTTTTCATAGTGAATAGCATTGCGCTTGTCAATGAATACTTCCCCAGACTCTGGGTCAAAGATTTTAATATGACCTTGTACATGTAAACCGCTTTGTTCGTCGGGTTTACGCTCAAGATCTGATTGTTCAGGTAGAGTTTGCATATTAGTATTTTCCGTATCTTCAGTATTTATCTGGGAATTTATCATGGAGTATAACTCCTCTCATCTTTAATCCAAGTAGCCCATTCTGTAGTGCTAGACTCTAGTGTATCACCAGTGCCATATGCTTTCCATAAGTAGTCCTGTTTAATTGTCTTGCCAGTAACACTGACATTTCCATCGCTTTCAACCGCACCTAATATCTGCATTGTTGCAACATTAGCCTGTGTTGCAGTGCCGTTAATTAGTACGTTAGCAGTGCTTCCGATTGTTAAGTTACCACTGACAAAGTGTACTGCTACTACGTTAGCATTAGCAACTGTGTCCAGTATTCTTACATTAGCCGCAGGGCTGGTCATTGTCATATAGTCACCAATATTTGCACTGATAGTTTTGCTTAATCCAACACGCCATGTTACGTTAGCTGTTACAGTCTTTTCGCCTGTTAATGTTGTTGTGGTTGTTGGTACAATATTTGGTAGTACCTGTGCCAATGAACTATCAACTACGCGAGTATTTGCTGTGTGTAGTTCTGGCGAACCTGTTCCATCAACACCACGACGTAGTTGTGATAGTGAGTTAACGTAAACTTGTTTAATGTTTGTTGTGTCAATATAACTTGTGCTGTTAGCATATACATTGCCTAATACCAAGAACACATTGCTGTCAAACGTAATTAAACTATCTGTAGCAAATTCTGTATTTGCTGTCCATACACTTGCTGTTAGTATCTTAGCGGCATCGTATTTCTGATAGTAGTGAATAAGTTCACCGTTAATGAATACTTCACCTGGGATACCAACTGCGGCACCTGGATCTGGCAGTACACTTGCATCGTCAACAAACAAGTTTACATCACCTACGGCCAAGTTAGCACTAAGCGTTGTTGTACTGTTAGCACTGATTCTATAATACTGTCTATCACCGCTCATTGGTTCAAACACTCTAAAGCCATAACTTGCAGTGTTTGATGCTGTGTTTGTAAACACACGCATTTCAAGTGCATCAAACATTCTACCAGGAACAAGTTCTTCTGGTGCGTGACTGTTATAACCATCTAAGTAGAAACCACCAACAATGTTAATATCTTCTGGTCTTGTACCAATTGCTGTATCTGTGTAGAAACTTACAATGTTACTGTCTAATAGATTGTCAATATACAAGTTACTAATCTTAACATTAGCAGTGCCTGTGCTTAGAACATCTCTAACATTAGCTGTAGTTGTTACACCATTGATGCTAATAACATTGCTGTCAAGTTTAGTAAAGCCTTGTGTTTCGTGTATAACAGCGATGTTTGGCTGATTAGTGTAATTATGAAGTACCCGAGCATTACCAACACTATTTGCTTGTGTGATATAGTCACCAGCGTTAACTGTAATGTTATTACCTAAGAATAATGTAACAACACTCTCAATTGGCTGTCCTGATAACATCATTTCATCACGTGCTAAACTTACAACTCTAAATGTGGCATTGTTTTCAAAGTTAAAGTTGTCGTACAAACCTTCAATCTTAATTGGATCATTTAAATTAAATCCACGCTCAATAAAGTCAACTTGCTGTGTGTTGGCACTAGTAATCTTATGTCCAGTATAACTAAATCCAATTATATTACTTGTAAGTGTAAAACTATTAGCTGAGAATACTTTACCTTCAACCCTAGTACCTGGATAACCTGTACCGAACATTAACTGATCAAGATCTTTTGCTGGGCGTCCGTATCCAGGGACATAATAACTGGTGATTCTGTCGGCGGCATTTAATAATACATTGCCACTGTTAAGTTCGGTATAACGTGTAAAGTCAAAAACAGTCTGCGAACTTACGTTAGCATTTGTTGCTAGGTATGCTGTGTTATTGTAGAATATAATGTTACCATTGGTAATATATAAATTACCATTGATTGGGATAATACCGTCGCTGTTAAAGTTATACTGCTGTACCCAGTCACTAACAGGATCTGCAATATATAATCTGGTACCATCTGCTCTAAGATACAATCCTGTTGGTTGAGTTGTTTCTAAGTCTGATGAATTATGTACTGTTGCAGTGCTTACATCAAACGGGGTTGTTAAAACGTAACTCCATATCTTATTGTATTGTTGTCCAACAATATAGAGTTCTTTACCATCTTGTCTAAATCGCATACCTGTTGGAATGTTTTCTTCACTGCCAACATATAAGCTACGAGAGCTATAAGAAGCCGACGATACTAACCAAGGTACAGTCAAATCATATTCAAATACTGTATCACTTAACGTACCCAAGATGTACATCTTGGAACCGTCGTTGTTGAACTCAACTGCGCGAGCACTTGCCTCTTCACTCACAATACTCTTAACTGAAATATTAGCGGCTGTGTTTACGCTCCATGGTGTAGCTAGTCTATATTCGTATACACTGTCAGTATTAATACCAATGGTATACATACGCTCGCCGTCGCTTCTAAAATAAACACCTTGTACACTAGAGTCCTGTGTATAAACATTAGCGATCGCAATATTACTTGCTGTGTCAATCTCCCACGGTGTACTTAAATTGTATTCATATACCGTGTCGGTATTATTACCAGTGACGTACATCTTTGTACCGTCGGGCTTGAAGAATAGATCTGTTACATCTATATCCTCTGACCCAACTCCAATATAACTATCATACTCAATTCTATTTAAATCATAACAATTAGCATTGTTTCCATCAACAACGATAGTATTTTCGTATGCTGTATTAGCCTGCCATTGTGTTACATTACTTGAATAGGTTATTCTATCAAATTTAATAGTACTATCTATAGACCTAACCAGCATATGAGGATGTGTTCCGTCATTACGCATTATCGGATATGCTGTTCCGCCTTCTCCTAAACCATTTACAATAACTGTTGGTGTTGATGTGTAGCCTGACCCTGTTTTAGTTACTGTAATACTGGTTATTGTACCAGTAGCTGGATTAACTGTTGATACTGCTTCAGCACCACTACCACCACCGCCTGTAATTGCAATGTTTGGCGGTAATGTATAACGAACGCCAGCGTTGCCAACAATTATTTCGCCAACAGTTAATTTGTAGTTGTCGCGGTAAGGCTTATATAGATCTGCGTCAAAATATGTAGATTCGGAACTAATTTGAATGTTTGGCGATCTATAGGACTCATCAGCTGAGAAATATCTTGCTGGGACATCAAAATCTGTCCATGTTCCAGTTGCTTCATCTAACTTAGTATAGGTTGGTTGGAAATCTCTTACCTTAGTTTTGTATGGCTTAATTTCGTTAATATAATCTTCGTAGAAACTTGTGTTATCTTTAACGTAGTTTGGTATCTGATCAAGTGTTCTCAAATTGTGTACAACATCAATAAAACTGGTCTTAAAGATCCAGTCTGGTGCCTGTTGTTCTTCAAATACATAATTAACCATTGAGAAGAACAAATTGTTAAACTCAACAGCTAGACTATCAGTCAATAATTCGTCAAATACAGCATTAAAAATATCGCTCAATTCTACATTAGACTGTGGATCAAAAGCAACAACATCAAATACAGAAGCATCAAATCCTGTACCTCCTACTGTAGGATCATACAATGATGTTGAAACTGATACTGTTGCTGACTGTGCGGCTATCAATGTTCTTGTAGCATCGGCGTTAATTCTATAGATTAACCATCGCCCAGACCCGTCGTCATTTACTTTAACATAATAATCTTCAGCTAATGTTAATGCTTGTATTTCGCCATATGTGTTAACGGTATAGTTAATATCGTGTCCATCAACATAACTACTATCGTACCAATCAGTTGGTGTCCATAAAAGCTCTGTTTTAAAAGACTGTACCTTAGTAAGTTCAAACTCTCGAGTTTCACCGTTGAATGTATATAATGACCATTTTCCGTCATAGCGAGTATCAACAGGTATTAATAGTTTGTATCCATCTGCAAACTCAGTGGTATCTAAATAAGATATTTCAGTAAATGAGTTAACTTCAGCATCATACTCTGTTGGTTTTGCCTCTTCAGTATACAAATTCTTAGTACTATTAATTAGTAGTACAGGATGATTCTTCAAGATTGAATTTAACTTTGTAACAAAGACTTTTACTGCCGCTACCCTGTTCACAAATAAACTTTGTCTTGGTCTTGTTAATATACCAATTTGATTTTGTGGGTTTAAAGTTGGGTCAGGTACTACTCTACCACTTACATCGGCTCCAATCAAACTATCTTTTAGTTTATTAATTACCTTAGTAGGCACAATAGATGTTGGATTATTTTGTTGTATTAAACTATATTCATTGTGTATTAAGTTATCACTACTAAGAACACTAGTATCAATATGAAGTACTGTATCTTTAGCCGAGAGTCGACTTGCAACATTGAACACCGACACACTATTAGGTGCTAAAGCTGCCAGATATACTATTCCCTGGTCCTTAGGATTTGAAATGTATTTTTCAAGAGTGCTAGTGCTAAGAGTTCTTAAAGATTTATTAACATCAACACTGGTTCGTCCACTGACCCAATAGTAGTATTTTTGTACAATTATTCCAGATGCTGGATCAACAGAGTTAACGATAGTGTATGCTGTGTCATCTTCGTGCTTAGGTATTCCGTCACCACCTGCTTCAACATATTGACTTGGTAAAAATTCGCTTTCCACCCACTCGTAAATGTTAACACTACTTCCCGGGAATAATGCACCCCAATTCTTTTCTCTATATGCTAATGTTCCTTGCTCATAATCTATAAAACTTGCTTTACTGGTATCCCACCATATTTTGCCAACATGTTGATCACTCCAGTAGAAGCTGGTGTTGAGAATTATGTTAGCACTGGTACCTGTACTATAACTTGCAGGGTCGTAATCTTCTATATAATCCAATTCTTGATCTACTATACCTAAGATTTTCCCTTTAGCAGGATCTAAAATATCAAAATAATTAAAAATAGTCTGTGATCTCTTATTGTATATAAACGCAGAGTTTATAGCATCAATAGCTACCCTTGGCTCTTTATATCTAAGTAGTTCCCATCCAGATTTACTACTCTCATTGTAATATGAATAAGCACTGCCGCCACCAGTTACTAAATTAAAATCGCTGGCCGCACCTACTACCATCATATTATTAACTATTGCTATGTCAGAACCAAAGTTATAACCAGTTTGTAAATCTGTACCAGTTAATTTTTGTGAGTATGCAAATAATGAAGGATTATTAGGAGTAGCATACGGATTATCCATTAAATCGTATACATAAACTGCACCACTATCTTCAACTAACAGAACATAAGTTGTGCTACCAGAGTCAAATGTGGTTTCTGTTTTTGACTTATCAAAAGTTGTGTCAACAGTAACATCACCACCGTCGCTGCCTACGACAAGTTTACCAACACCTTGCGATAGTGCAAATCCAGTTGCAAATTTTTCGCCTTCGTTGTTTGGGTGTGTAATAATTTGCGCAAACTTGTAAAGATCTAATCCTAAATCAGTTATTGCTGTGCTACCACTTGCAGTTTTAATTGCAAGTTTTTCATTTGCCACAACTACATCGCTGGTTATTTTAAGTTGGCTAGTAGATCCGTTGGCTACAATCTCGGCTGTTATACCAGGAATATCTGCATCATTAATTTGTGCAACTACATGCGCAAGTGATGATGAACTAAATTGTACATACCTATCATTAATAATCATTCCATGGCCCGGAGTAACTGTAGGAGTAGTTACAGTAGTACCTACTTTATATTCGCCTACAACTTCTCCAAAAATTCTGCCTACATTGAGATATCTATAGACAGCACCTCTTGTGTAAGTATTGGTAAAGTATTCTGGGCTAGTAATATATAAATTACATCCTGATCCGCAGAGTTCTACTTTCTGTCCAAATCTCTGCCCAATTAGTCCTTGATTATAAGCTGTTATTGTTTGATCCAACTCAAACTGGTTGGTTTCAAATCTAAGTTTTTGTCCTATAGTTGGAACAGAAAACTCGCCAAACTGTATACTTGCAGGAGACACAGTATAGTAATCCGTGCCGTCAACCATTTCTGTACCATTGAGAGTTACTCTATAGTAGTTGGTATTAAAGCTGTCTGGTGCTGTATAAGTTGAACTAATACCATCTGTTGTAAATTCTGTTATAGTTCTATGGTATACATAAGCAGAACCTTCTTTTTCAACACTATCAACCTGTCGCTCATTTGCACCAACTGTTAGAACATCACCATAACGATTAGTTGAAATTGAAACACCAAAGTTGATGCCTGCAGGTCCTGTAACAGAACCAATTAGTTTATAATAGAACTGACGCTTAACAATGCTTATGTTCTCAAGAAGAGCAGGAATAGCGCCTGCGTCAAAAATTATATCGTTGCCGCTAACTGTATAGTCTATAGTAGGTAATTTTTCGTTATCGGTCTTTAACACTGGTATAACCAACAAATCAATCGCATTGTCGGAACTGAAGCCAAGAGTAAATGTGTCCGTAAATCCGTCACCTGTTATAGTTTCTGATTCTACTTCTCTGCTCTGAATTGCGTAGCAATATACTGTAGCATTTCCAGGCTCGCTAACATAAAGATAAAGTCCATCCCTACTCAACGCCACCGATTCCCCAAATTTATAAGTAGAGGCACCTGTGGGGTGTGTAATTATTTGTTGATGCTCGCCGTTACGGTATATAAAAACAGCACCTGTTCCACTTACACTGTCAGGAGCACCTACTGCTAGTATTCCATCGGCATTAGCAATGGATTTACCAAAACTATTAACTCTGTCATTCGCACTAGCAGAAAATGATGTTGCAAAGCTCCAGGTGTTAGTACTAGATCTTAAGAAGCTTGCGGCTTGCCCACGACCCAATACCGAACCCGGCGAACCAACATATAAAACTTGTCCTGAATCAGGATCAAGGTCAACTACACTACCAAAGTCATCATCGCCGTACAACTTACTACGTTCTAATTGCAATTTGTCATTGTTTACCCATGGGCTGTTTTTATTGTAAACTCCCCAGTTACCGTTGGCATCTAAATTTTCAACCCATATTTTATCACCCTCTACCCATCCCTGTACCGGATAGACTGTTTGTATCTGGCTTGGAATATCTACTCTTAATGTTGTAAACACATACAACGTACCTGTTCCTGCAACTGCTTGTTCATCAACAAGACTTTGTAGATTTTGTGTTAAGGTTATAGTAAAACGTGTTGTATCTATAACGGTATTAACTTTGTATACACCGTCAAATCTTGTGTCGAAATTTTTAATAACAACCAGATCACCTACTGTAAGGCCGTGATCTCTGTTATGTATAACTTCAACTTGATCGTCAACTTGATGACGCATCGCAAAAAGAATTCCACGAATTATACTTGCACGGTATACATTCCAGTTCTCTGTAAAATCTCTTGCTACCCAGATTTTATAGCCTGTGCGAATCTCGTTAACCACCGATGAAAGATCTTCGTAATTGTTTAAATCAAATAAAGTACGATCAACATCATCAAGATTGGCGAATCCAGCCACCGGCAAAGGTTTTAGTGGGTTGGGCACATCTAATGTTTCTGTGCGTAAGAAGTTTGGATCATATACGCCGTAAGACTTGTAGATGTCGTGTTCAGAATAACCAATAATGTCATCTTGTTCTGTGACCCCATTGCCTATTAATTGAAGTGAGCTTGGATTACTATCAAAAAGTGATTCGTCTAACTCTACTTCTGTAAAGTAATTAGAATCTAACGCTCCGTACTCGCCAACTCTAACAGCCCAGTTTTCGTACCAGTCAATGTCACTAGACAAATTGCCAAATACTGCTCCTTCGAGTGCATTAAGAGCATTCAACGTACCTTTATTCTTAATAAGTCCTTGATAAAACTTTGCCTGGGTAGTAGTACTGAGACCAAGATTTGTAAAATAATCTCTATCCCTAAATCCAATCAACCCATTACTGAATAATTGTATTCCTTCGTTAACTGGCTGATTGTGTATATCGTAATAGTTTATACCTTGCTGTGCGTTAGTAGCAAAGTTATTGATTATACCAGACCGTAATTCTTCTTTAGCAATTTGTTTCCAACTGGTAGTTTGGAACGTTGAAGCGGCAACAATGTTTTTAAGTGCAGTATAATATTTTTCTTTGTATTGAACAATAGTACCTTTAAGGTAGTCAATACCGGCCTGCCAACTATCAATCTTATCACTACTATATATAAATCCTGGCAATTCAAGGCTTCCATTCCATGAGCCAGTTTTACTTCCACTTAATTTTATTCTATACTGTCTATTGCCTAACTCAGGAACATAGATAACATCGTTGAAGTCTGTAACATTGTCTAATATCAGAAGATGCTCGTATTGTATCATCCCAAATTCAGCAAATCCAACTGTTTGTTGCGAATTTGAGGTAAATGTAAACAGACTACTTTCTCTGTTTACTGTAAAATTATTTTTAGTAATTGCTTTAAAGTTTAAGTCTAACACACGATTATGAGTTGAATCATTAACAACGTGACCAACTACTGCACTTTGGTTATATACTCTTAGAGTTGATGACACTGGACTTAATACAATTATATTACCATTACGCCATCCTTGTCCGGACCAATGTAAAAATTCTTTTACACTTAATATCCAATCTTTTTGCTCTTGTAGGTCAACGTCTCTATCTTTAAAAATAAATCCTTGTGCTATTAAAAATCTCTGATAACCTACTAGGAAATCAACAACCTGTTGTTTAGTGTTAAATTCAAAACCGTATGGAATCGTAAATCGTGATTTTTTAAAGTCTCTATAAATCACTCCTCGTTGTGTGCCTGATGTTACAACATAAGAATTGTTGTTAGGCTCACTTGGGATGATTGAAAAATATGGATTTGTTAAATCGTATCCGCTCACTGAATATCCGTTTGGACTCTTCTCAACAATTACAGCACTATACGAAATTCTGCTAACTGGTGCGCCGGAGTGTAATTCTAAACGATAATTTTCATCTGGGATGAGGACACTGTCGGTGACGCTTGTAGGACTATTCTGCTCTGCTAACAGTTCAATAAACTTTTTATCAGTGAAGCCGGCTACTTTGTAAACTAGTCTAACATCCAATAGTTTAAGGTTTGTCTTGATAGTTCCTGATGCATCTCCTACACCTAAGTTCTTAACATAATCTCTAATCCAGTTAATATATCCTGCTGTTCTTTCAACTGTTCCAGCAGAATCAGTATAACCATGAACCATTACTTCCTGTGGAGTTAAATGTTGTCCTTTAAGATTTATCTCAAATTGAGATGTCCAAGAATTACGTTTGTAATTCTTTGTGTTCAATTGGAGTCCAAAATATCGACCTGGTTTAGCAAGAGCTAATGCTAAATGAACAGCAAATGGATACTCACTACTACGTCTCCAAGCTAATTCTGCTGGACCTATGTCTCCAACTGCATAACTGCTATTAGCTTGAGCACTATCAAAATCAGTAACTAGTGTTTCGTTAGGTGAACGTAGATTTCCTGCTTCGTCAACAGGGATAAATTGTGATAAATTTGGTCGTTGATAGCGTAAGTCAAAACCAGCACGTTCACCGTCGTGAATATAACCAAGACTCAGGTCACTCCATAATACATTGTTACCACCTGTATATGGTGCAGGACCATATCGATCTTCCCAGTAGCTTGGCTTTTGACTAAAACCTAACATTTCCCAAGGATGTGTGTGCGGACGATCTGTATCGTAAAAATGTCTAAAGACCGATCGCCATGTTCCTGGCAAACTTTCACCATTGATAATATCAGTAAAGTTTTTGTAATTGTAAGTGAACGGGTCGCTTGACTTGAAATGTGTGTTAGTAGAAAAATCTAGTCTATTTGTGCCTACCCATGCTAAGAATTTTTGACTTATTATCTGGTTAAATTCTTGTCTTGTATAATCAGTAGGTCTAAATTTACCAGGAATATAATCATGTAAATTAAATGTGTTAATATCGTAGTTAACTTTAATGTTGTTGTAAATTCTACGCTCAAGTTCAATTAACAAATCATCTCTAAAGTCGTTGAATGCAGGAGTCAAACTTCCGTCATGACCTTGTATTACAGGAACCGGAGTACGTAGTGTGTTATCTGTATATTTCTCTGGGTAGAATTTAGGGAACATACCCATCTTAGTTGGAGTTTCTGGTACCCAGCTTCCGTCGGTGTTATTGTATTCAACAATATTAATCTTGTCATTAAAAAGTAATCTAAAACTACTAGTAAAAGTAATAGCAGGACGATCTTTATTAAATGTGTAGTCTCTGTCTTTAACTAACAACACTTTAGTAGTTACATTGTTTGCTCTTCTAGTCAGATAAACAAATACAGCCTTGTTACTAGGAGTTGTATCATCGAATATTCTAGTTATCTCGTACGTTAGTAACTCTGGATCATATATCTCATAGGGTGGAAGCTCAACTCTGTCTGTTGTTCCATGCGGGACCATGTCACTGTAGTACCAAGGGAAACTTTCATTCTTTACTTCATGAATCTTATTAATAATAGCATCAACACTTCCTGAAATATCATTAAGATCTATTTCAAGATTTGCAGACAATTCTAAGAACTTATCTTTAAATTTTGTATATTCTCTATTAGCCAAGCTAATAGCATCAACAAAGTTCATTGTTGGGTGATTTAAAAATAAGTTACTATAGATAGCTGGCGAACTATGCTGTAATATACTTCCACCATTGTTACTATAAGTTATGTCCCTTAGGTTACTGTTGCCAGGAACACTACCTACTACATTTAATGCATTATTTTTTAATGTAATCAAATGGTTACGCATTTGTCCTAAGGTTAATGTAGACAAATTCTTATTAAGACTGTTTATATCTAGGTTCTTAGGTACTTCGTAGTACGCACTATTTTGTACAGCATTTTGATTAAACACAGCAACAAAAATTGCATCGCCAACAGTAAGTATTTCTGAATTTACTAAAATAGCATATCTATCAACAACCTGTGTTGTGGCAAAATTTGTTGAATCTATTGTTTGGTTATTAACAAAAACTTTAATGTTTGGTTGATTGAGACTGGTGTCCGGTAAAGCATCAATTGGAAATAAATTTGATTCACCAGTATAGGTAAAATTGTAAACCTGATATTGTCTACTAAAGTTTTTATTAATGGCCCAAATATTTTCACGTGCTACTTCAGTCACTGAAATATTTTTTTGTAGATAACCACTGTTGTGCTTTTTGGTTTCTATATCTCCACTGCTTAACAAATATGTAAAAGTTTCGCTATCAAAATTGTTGTCAAATTGAATATCACCTAGGTTGGCAAAGTTTTTATAACTTAACGGAAACCCTAATATAGCATCGTTACTTCCTGTGCCTCTGCGATATGCAAACAGTTTTGACCCAGAAAAAACACTTCCGTTGTATGTTGTTGTATCCGAAAAACTAACTCCACTAGTATCTATTAGATCATATAATGGCTCTTGAAATGATTGTGACTTAATCTGTGAAGTAGTCCAGGATGTGCCGTTATAATGCCACTGTTTCCCTCCATTAGTGCCAGACAAAACTAACACTGTGTTTCTTTGCTCGACTATTGCATCTGTGGCTTCTACTAGATATGCTTTATATAAATCAGAAGGACTCTCACTTGCTAATTCAATACTAAAATCGTATATCTTATTTCTTACATTATTATTAACATCGTTCGCAAAAATTATTCTATCGCCGTCAAACAAAGTTAAACTACCAACAGTTAACTTTTCAGTATCAATACATACAATACCATTTACTTGAGTAAATGCATTTGTAATAGTAGTGTCAAGTTGGTCAACATGTTTTTTCGCAACTGCACCAGAATTGTATAATTGATAATCTGCTTTAAATTCTATAATTGGTCGTTGTGCTCGTTGAGTCTGGTTAAAAACAACATCAGTAGAATTATAAATTGCTGTTCTAGACAACACATCCAAATGGAACCAACGATTTGATCTACTCCATGGGTTGCTGTCTAAACTAGATCTATTGATAGTTACATAGTTTGCATCCATTGGTTGGAGATAAATCTCCAATCTAGCACCCGATCCTGTGCCACCTGTAACCTCAACACTGTTAGTAGGTAATACAGAATACTTTCCTCTACGATATACGCTAAAACCTGTAATTGGCCCTGATTCAGGATCGTCAATGGTAATAGATGGTATAGTATCATATCCACTACCACCACTAGTGATTGTAATAGCAGTTACAACTCCATTAGTAACTGTAGCAGAAGCAGTTGCATTTGTTCCACCAAAAGGTGCCGGACTGATAGTAACATCTGGTGCACTCAAGTACCCTGACCCACCATTAACTACTTCTATCTCAGTGAGTGCCCCAGTAAACGAATTTATTGTTCCTGACGCAGTAGCAACATTAGCGTCAATGGTATCAACGTAAACCTTAGCTTGTTCTGTGTAAGTGCCGCCAACAACCGCAAGTTTGTCGCCAATCGCATATCCTGTTCCGCCGTCAACAATAAAACTCTTGTTAATGTCTTCTTGTGCTATTAGCTGATCAGCGTCAATTAGTCTAATAGCAGTTCCAACTCCTTCTATATAATAATCCTTATTTTGATATGCTGACACTACACTAGTATCAAATCTAATTTTTAGCCCGTTAGTAAACACTATACCGTTTGGACTTGTATAATTAATTTTTCCTAATATCTCTATATCAGGGTCAATTGTATGGCTTTCTGTGTCAATGATTCTAATAAATCCAACAGCATCTGGATCACTGCCACTTTGATAGTATAGTACTGGAAGGTTAGCCGTAATAGGTGGTACTTCGTTGAATACATTAAGTCTTTTATAGTATTCTTTTGCGGCATTTGCTTCGCCGCCTACAACGCGGATCTTTGTTTCATCGGCTACAGTAGTAACCGGAAATAGCAAAATACGATCGTCGCCATTGGAGTCAGGCTGTAGGCTAATGGTATAGATACTGGTACGCTCTGCCATTGTTACAAGGTTGCTTTGATCAAAATATGCTACGCCATCAACTGTACGTTGGGTGTTTACCCAGAACTGGTCATCAATATAAGCAAGATTAATAAACGCTACAGTAGTCCCATCAAGATAGCGCACCGGTCCATCAATGCCACCGTATAAATCAATTAAGTCTTGTGGCTTTGCTCCGATTACCTGACTGAAGGCTAAATTAGTTGCATAATCAGCGTTACCACTAATGGTCATTCCAGTAAATCTAACCTGTGCATCTTCTAGTGGCACTTTAAATGTTACTGTACCTTGATCTTCACCGTTGTTGTTAACGCCAAGAATTGTTCTTGTTGTTAGGTTAGGTCTGTCGGGATCTGTACCACTGATACCCGGCTTAGTCTGTAACCAAAAATTGTTATTTTGTTCGTCAATGATAAACTTATAAGTTCCACCTCTAGCTAGTGTTATTTTGGGATTTGGAATATTATTATTATCAGTAAAAATATATTCGTTATTAGTAGTATTGTATGTAACTGTATAAGTCTTTTCTCTAGGCACATTGCTTGAGCTGACCAATACGCTGTCTGGACCTTGTGGTAACCAGTAGTACTGACTAAAATTTATAAACTTGTCAAGATCTACTTTTGGATCGTAAGAATAAAATTCGTTATCAAACAATCTATTGTGATTGTTTGTTAATCCGCCATGATAGCCAATTCTGTTAAGTGTATCCTGATAAGTAGTTGCAAAAGATATTTGTTTTGTTACTGAGTTTTGAATTACAACACCAGGCTCCAATTGATAATTTTGTCTATCTGTTGATGGCTCGCTGACATAACTGTCCGTCGACTTATATGAAGGTGCTAATTTTCTACCAATGTACCCGTCAACTCTTATTAAGTTTGGTTCACTAACTAATTGATCAAGTGTAGCATTTAAAAACTTTTTATTAGTATCAGTCTGAAAAATGCTAGGTAGAAAACTATGAGTCTTAATTACAGCCATTACATGTCACCTATGTTCTATTAAGTTGTCCTGCTGTGATAGCAGAAATTATTTGTACATCATCCACAGTTGCCGCACTAATCAAAATTTCGTTTGGTTCAGCATTAATCTGATATAAATTTCCAAAGCTATTTTTATTTGCGGTTGGAACAATAATAATACTACTAATGTTTGGTGTTAATTCGCTGTGCAGATATGCACTAAGTTCGCTGAAGTAAAAACTTTCACCAAACTCCCAATTATCAATATCAAAATAGTTGTTAATGGTTGCAATAACTTGGCTTTTAATTTCATTATCGCTGATATTAATTGCAGGGTTTTTCACTACCTTAAATGTTGCTCTCAGTGCCGGATCAGCTTTAGTACCAAATAATGGTTTGAATGTAGCTGTATTGTAAATGATACTGTCACTGATACTCTTATAATTTTCAATAGTTCCAAATTCTGTATACAGCTCATTGCTTGATGGCGCAACAGGCTCGTCTACTGTATTACTTGAGTCTGTAATATACGACACGTACTGATCACTGTAGTCAGCAGTGAGTAAAAATAGGTCAATTATATTATTTGGACTTGGATCTATTCTTCTGCTGTTTGGGGCATTGTGCGAGTACTGGAATATTAAATTTTCTCTTCCATTAAATGCAACGTGATTAGTTAACACTGTTAACGCTGTTCCGTTTGTTTCGTAGAACTTATCTTCGGTGTATGCGTAAAAAATAGTTCCTGATGAATATAAGTCAATTTTGTTTAATATATCTGTCTCAGTAGCGTATAAACCTACAATGTTAGATCTTAGAACAGGGTCGTATCTAACAAAATTATTTTCGTCGATTGATTGAACAAAGTAGACAAACTTAGTTGCAGGGTTAGTGTCTGGCTCAACTAAAGTTGTAAACAAATCTGGGTTGTCAGGCACACCATCAAGATTGTCGTCAGGAAAAGTAATTAGTATTTTTCTATTATCTTCAAATCCATCAGACTCTACTATTCTGTTATTAATTCTCCAAGTTTGGCTATAGAACAGACTTTCTGCACTGTCAGGGAGTGTGTTTATTCTTAGAACTTTAATAGCGTCTCTAATAGAGGTAGCTGTTCTACTATCATACACTTTTAAGTTTGGATCATAATAGAATCTTGTTTCTTTAGTACTCTGGAAAAAATACTTTATACCTCTGCTGGCTGTTGTATATTGGCCATTTGCGTAACTTAATTTTAGGAACCAACTGTTATCAAGTCCTGTACCAGTTGTGTCGCCGGCTTTAGTTAAACTAAAATCACCGGATCCTAAGTTTACTTCTTCAACAATTCTCCATTCAGTGTCACTTACATCATAACGTAAACCAAATGTTTTATAACTAAGAATATTATTAACAATTTGTGTAATTAATGTTGTAGTCCAAGACGACTTAAACACCGGTATCACAGCAGATACTATACTTGTAGACGGAACGTCCACGCTCAATATAGCCGATCCAATACCAGGGGTTGGGTAACTTATGATGCTTGCCCACATTGTTGTTCGTTGATATTCTGTTACTGGAGTTCCTGTCTGTAACTGATTTTGTGCATCAAAGTACTGTCCACTTGGCGCTGTAAATTTTACTAATGCGCCCTGTGTAAGATACACATAGTTTGACGATGTAAAAGTTCCGGTACTACGTCCGCCATTGGTTGATGACTTTGTCCAAGTTGCAGTGGGTGTTTGTCTTGATGCAGTTTTATAATATAAATGTTTTGATTCTGTAGCTGAGATCAGACTTTGTAGTGTGTCCCTAACAATAGCATTTACTTCACTACTACTAGTAAACTGAAACACTGTGTTTGCAGTAGAATCTGAATTATAAATTATACCATCTTGTGCAATTATATTTGTACTAGAATATTTTCCAGTTGTGTCAATTACGTCAAGATATCTACTTACACCAGAGCTGGTTCTGTTAACAGCTTTTGCTTTTACAACATTATTAAATGTGGTATATGGCAAGACATTGTAGTCTTCGCCGGTGATCATACGGTTCTGTGTGTAATACTGCTGAGGAGCCTTTGTTCGTATATCCTCAAGAGTTTCTCTTGCACTTGCGTTAGTAACGGTGTACTGTAGTGCCGCTCTGACTGTTAGTGTTTCAGGGCGTCCTGTTCTGCTTCTATATGGAATAGTAATAGTAACACTTGACATTTCCTCAGGAGTAATTTTGTATGTTAAATTGTTTGACACTCTATAGAACAATCTAAAGTTACCCACCGGAATGTTTGCAAACGCTCCATCGCCAAATACTAAATCAATTTGATCATTGGCTCTGGTACTAACACTATATAAGTTTCTGTCAGATTCGGAATTGTAAATAACGTTTACACCATTGACTGCTGGTACCTGTGTCCATTCAGAATCAACAATACCAGCCGCTGATAACTTGCTTAACCAAACATCATTATTATTAATATTATTAAAATTAACATTTACAATACGATTAGGCAAACTGTCTTTAATGTTAAAATCTAACTTTTTAAGTTCGCCTTGTTTAAAATATAAAAAATATCCTGTATTATTTGATCCATTGCCCTGGTTATCATTTTTATATAATATATTAAAGAGCCCAGTAGGACTTGGCGATTTTTCGTAGATATATTCTTTATCTAATGTGGTTGCACTTACTACTTCAAACGGAGTAGATATACCGCCAACACTTGATGTAAATGGTTGTGTAGGAATGACGTTGTTAACTAACTTCACAGTGTATTCTGACGTCGTTACACCATTAATTGTTTTAGTACTACCTGGTTTGCCAATTGCCTGTTCGTTTACTAACGAAGCATTTAAAATTGCTGTAAATTGTTCTAACCAATTTTCGTTTGTGATATCATTCCAAGATACTAAAGTATTTTGTAAATTGTTTCCCGACCCATCAAAAACTATTTCTGATGTTTGTATGCTTTGGAATTTTAGAAATCCTGATGCAGGTATGTTACGCTTAGGATTGTAACTAATCAGTTTGGCTAATTTTAATATACTGTCACGACGTTCTGCTGTGTCTAAAAAGTTTTCACGTGCATTTAAGTCTGTTCTAAATGCTAAACTCTGTCCTAAGAACGCAATCAAGTCAATGAGTGCAATGTATTCACTTGATTCTGTAAAGTCGTTAAAATCTTCAGGATAGTAAGTACGCAAGTATTCAATCATGCTCTTGCGTAGTGTTTCAAAGTCAAAGCTCTGGAAATCAGCTTCTCTGAATGTTTGATATATTTTAGTCCAGTCTTCTTGGGCCAATAAACTGGTCTGTCGTGTAGTAGTAGCCATATGTAATCAATACCTATATTCAGTATTTATGGCATTTAAAAACGGCTATTATTATAAAACAGAAAGATTATTAGTTTCTGAATTGAACTCTAATCTAAGACTATCAACGAAGTTTCCTGGCAGGAATGTAAGGTCAATTTGTACTTGTAGTCCGTGTTCAAACTCGTCAAGTAATACACTATCTACTCTGAGTCTTGGGTCGTAATTTACAATGGTTTGTACATCTGCTAGTATAACGGCTTTAGTATCTTCACTTAGTGGCTCATAGAGCATTTTCCAAATTAAACTTCCGAATTCTGGATTCATTAGCTTTTCGCCTTTGTTAATACTAAAGTGATTTATTAGGTCACGTTTAACTAATTCGTAATCTATTAAACGAAACTTTTTGTTTTGACCTATTGTACTTAGGCCTCTATATCTTCCATTTGCCATAACTGTATTTACCCTGCGTTTAGTGTGTCAACAGCATACCTGCCAGAGTTATAAAACAATGCACCTGGTCTACCCAGAGTGTCGTTCATTTTTGCTGTTTCTCGCCATTCCTTGGCTTTTATAGCTGGCAGATTTGTATATATGTTTACAAGTTTGTTGTCTAAATTAGTAATACTTTGAGATGCACTAGTTAATGCTCGCTGTTTGGATTGTCCTTCGATATTTGATAACAATGCGGTTCCAACTAAGTTTACAGTTGCTACACTTGAATTGTTAATATCTTCAAGTATAGAAAATAATTTCTTTTCGTTAAGATTACTATTATTTGTAATTCTGTTATCCTGCAATAGTTGTGTTGTGATACTAGCAATACCACTTTCTTCGTAATACCTATAGGCTAAGTTACTGAAATTCTGATAGGTTAAAATGTTACCAAGGTATGAAGTCAGATTGCCTGTTGTATTAATGAGATAATTTAAAGTATATTGTTGCGAACTAAATGTAAAATCTTGGAACTGATAAGCCACAGCAAGCACACCAGCTACTACTGTAGGAGTATCATTGTCTTTTATCGCTCCTACTTTAATACAGGTTTTATACTGTTCTTGCAAGAACCGTTCCATAATTCTGTCTTGGAGCCCCGGACTAGATTTAAAGTTAGAACTAGTAGTAGTTCCTGCAAGTCCTTCCCACGAACTGCCATTGGCAGATAGATATCCGTAGTTTATTAATGTGTTCTTATGTACAGCATATTTTCCGTAACGGTCGTTCTGTTCATACGTTGGATCATTGCCTGTTTCTAAGTGTGCAAGTTGTACCATTAACGCTTTAACTAAACTCTTGGGGAGTCCAGGTATATTGGTTGTTATCCTTGGCAAGGCTACACCACTAGGAGCGTCTAGTAATCTCAAGCGTTGTCTTGGTGCCTGCTGATCACTACGTAATAAAAAGTTGTTAGCAGTTGTTATTCCTAAATCAGCCATTAGTCGTCCTTCTGCGGCTGACTATCAATCAGTGTGCCATCATTGAGTTTACGTGGTCCTGTTTCTCTTGACCATGGCTCGTGAGTCGGGGTAAATGGTGCTATACTTTCAAATTCAACATCAGTTCTATCATCAATTATCCAACGACTTAGTTCTGCGTTAAAATATACATCCTGCTTTTGATACTGTTCCATTGGAGCGTTACTAATAGGTTGCTTAGGATCAGGAATAGTTTTTCCGCCAGTGTTCAAGTGTATGTCTGTACCGCCTGTTAGCCACATTTCACCAGACGCTACATTCCACCCGCTGGTCGCACCCGACTTAATTCTAAGTGTATCTGTAGTTGTAATATGACCAGTGAGTGTCTTAATATTACTTTCGTTGCCAACTAACAATCCGTAGTTACCTGTGTCTATATTATAGAGTTCTTTAACACGTTCTCGCTTGATTGTTGTTTCTGTCTCAATATTGTTTCCTGCATAACAGTTAATACTATCGCCTGCGTGTATGTTTACATTAGCATCCGAATGTATGTTAACGTTGGCTTCACTGCGTAGACTAAATGATTTAGAACCATATACATTTATAGCACCATTGGGTGTAAGTTCTATCCAACTGTTGCCTTGCTTGTTAGTGATATAAATGATATTTTCTGTGTCATGCATTAAAATAGTATGACCGCCTGCTGTGCGTAACCTTACTAAGTTACTATCTCCGTAGACATCACCATCATCCATAATAAATGTGTGTCCACCTTTACGTGCAGTATATTGGTTACTTGAAATTGTTGTGTCAGTTTTGTTTAACTCAGCATCAATGGCCTGTTTAGTCTTAAATCTATCTTGTAAATCATTAACTGCACGGCCAGGTGTACTCATGCCAAATACAAAACTTGGTGTTTCTCGTTGACTGTTACTGGTTACTGTACCTCTAATCTTGTCAGTCTCTAGTCCCTGCTGAATAACTGTTTCCGCTTGGAATGGGTGCACCACTCTTGGCATTGTTAAGTAATCTGGGCGAGTATCTTTTTCTACGTTATTAAGATTAATTTCGCTATTAGGAAGATACACATTACGTTTGGTTAATTCTCTTTCGGTGCTGTGTGTAATAGGATAAACATATTGTCCTCGTGCACCGTCGTTAAAATCTCTTCCGCGACTTATGCCTGGAATCATTTGCTTACTTGCGCTATTTGGTATACAAGCAAACCAAAAACCCCTACTAGGGTCGCCACCAACAAATGTACATAATACTTGATTATCTAGATCTGGTGGTACTGCCCAGAAACCGTATGTATGTCGCTCTGTACCAAAGTTTGCATCTGCCGCACTGTTTGTTCCTGTAGTAGCACCATAGAAAGGACTAGCATACGTTACAGTCCACCAGCTTAACCTATCTGTTTCGTCACCGCCTAGGTCGGGAATATAAACTTTTAATCTACCAAGACGTGCCGAGTCTGCATTATTTTTGATAATGCCAATGTAAGGTCCACTATCAAGTTTAATACCCGGAGTCGCATCTTTGTCAAATGCTTTATCTACTCGTCTTGGATCAAAAAAATCTGCCATTTATTATCCTAAATTCTCAGTTGATGGAATGTCACCAGCAAATATACCTTTATTTTTACCCGATGGTGCTTGCGAACCTATATTTTGTACAAATGCTGTATTATTAATGTTATCAGGTCTAGCAGTAGTTATCTGTCTATTAGCCTCTATTATACTTCTTCGCTGTTCTGCTGTTTGATTAAATGCTACACTACGTCCTTCTGCTACACCAATTCCTTCAACTGGTGTGTCACCTGATTCAGGAGGAGAATTTAATGCTGGTGCAAGACGATCAATATCCTGTTGGAATATTCCTTGTTGCTCAGCAGTTTCGTCGCTGGTAGTTGCAGGTGCTCCACCGTCATTATTTGCTGAGGTTTGAGCGGCAATATCGTCTGCCAACAGACCTTTCTTAGCAGTTTGTCCATCATCTGTTATTGTAACAGCATTGTTGTCTGGCTCCACTTCTGTTGACTCTAGCATCTCGTTTGGCATTTTGATAATGTCAAGGACTTGTGTAAATTCTCCTGAGTTAAATTTATTAGTAACTGTGAGAACTTTATACACACCATTAAACGTTCCGTTTAATTCGCGACCATTAGATAACTTTACAGCTTTGCCACCACCCGACTTTAGTCCTTTATTTGTGATACCCAGTTCGTCGTCGATATCTACAGCACTCTTAAACATAAGTTGTACATATACCTGCTGTGAATCAAAACTTATTGTACCAAACTCAGAGTTAATTGGGGAGTTATCGGAACTGCCAACAAATCCTTGATACTCACTGCTTTCGGGGTTGATATAGAGATCATCTTGTTTAATAAAATCTGGATCACCAATTATACCAACTCTGAGATTAAGCATATCACCACGTTGTGAGGTATAGATACTGGATGCTAGATCGTTAACTGATTGAGACACCGCTGAATCTTGTCTATTAAGTTGTCCGGCATTAGAACTGTTAGCTGATCGAGATTGATATGTTGTTGGTAAATCTGCTCCTCTATTAGCATCACCGTCGGGTGCATCAGCACTCTGATTATCTAATAGGGTAGGGTCGTTATCTGACCCAGTCTTAGAACTTAGTTTAGAACCTGCTCTCTGTTTAGACCCGTGAAATGCGGTGATCTGTGTATAGTAAGTGCTGTCAAAATCTATAGACAAGTCAATAATGTCTTTGCTATTTCCAGTGTACAGATAGTCATACGATCTAACAATTTTATCTTTCGTAATACGTGTTAACGCAAAATCTGGATGGTGCTGGTTTGCTGTTTTATATTTTTTAATGTGATATGTAACCTTTACTGCATAGGCATTACGTGATTCATCAAATTCTAATAGAGACACATGAGGGATAACCTTAAACCAGTCAAGGTACTTGTATTCTTTGGCTTTAGCTTCTGCCGCACGTACAGCTTTTTTGTCACCGTCTTTTTTAGCCTGTTCAAATGCTTCAATTGCCTGTTTACTATTCTTGGCCTGGTTAACTATGTAACTTGATTTCATTATAACTTTATCAATCAATTGAAGTACGTTTGTGCCAGCACTGACAGGAAACTCCTGTTTTGTCTTACCGTAACTTAACACAGCACCTTTGGTAGTACTGCGTAGATCTTGATCTAGGTCAGTCATCTTTGTTGTGCGAGAATCTGTTTCTTCCTCAAACACAATTTTTGAATTTTTTATCTCGTCATCAATCTTAAATGCAATTAAAGCAGGCGGGTATTTAAATGTTTTACCTTGCCCGTCACCGCTTATAGCTTTAAAATAATTATTGTAAGCAACAGGAAAACTGTCAATCTTTGTTACATACTGTTGTAAAAACTCTTGTCTTTTTTGTTCCTTGGCTCGCTTACTAAAACCTGCTCCGCCAAATGGCTGTTTTTTTAAGAATTCTTTGAGATCTGCATCTGCTCTTTCTTCGTTCTTTTCGGTAGCATCAGCTGGGACTGGTTCATCACTGAAAAATTCACCTACCGTTCCAGCAACAACTCCCAGTGTAGCCGGCACTGATGCCACGGTATTTAACAGACCTGAATGATTAAAAGGAATAGCTCTACATCTATATTCTGTACCTCCAAGGTCAGGTTTGATCGCCATTTCCATTATTTTTAAAGGTATGCGTTTTCTATCTATCAAAACACTTTCAACTTTTCCAATGTCGCCGGTCGGATTAGCTAGAAAATCTATTTCTAATAGATACGGCTGTTGAATGTAATTAGGGCATTTTGCCACGGTCTCGCATACACTCAAAAGTCTATCTAATAATGTGACCCCATATGGTTCATAAATTGTAAAATTTATATCTACAGCATTACTAGACTTTGATTTACTGTTCAACCCAACGATTGTTTGCATGTCTAGATCTTCAATGAAGAAATCTTCTTCAAAGTCAGGTAACCTGGCACGACCAGTTGAGTCTGTTCCCATTGCTCGTGAATAACTACCACCGCTACTTATTAGTACATGTTTTGGATTAAAAAGTCTTGGATTGAGATATACTGAATCTAATTCTTCTTTGGTTAACAAATAAAGTGTAAATCTATAGGTATATATTTCAAAGTTATGTAACTTGTTCATGCCCTGGTTGGGCTGTGATGTTAAATTAACTTTGGTTTTACTAAGTGCTCGCTGTTCGGCACCTGCAGTAGTACTGGCTCCAGACCCTACAGATATCCCTGCTGTTTTAAATCCGTTTTCTAATTGGGATCCTAGTTCTTGTAGTTGTCCCGACAGTGGACCAAGCTGATCGCCTAATGCTCCTGCTACACCTTCAAGTTGTCCACCTAAATCCTGTGTCAATCTACCTAGCTGATCTGCGCTTAACCCATTAACAGGAAAAGGACTATTGCCTATACCAGCTGATTGTAGTGTTCCACTTAGTTGGGAAGCCAAGTCTGGCAGATTAGCGGCACCGGTAGCTAGTTGCCCTTTTGCAGAATTTATTGCATTTTGTATGTCCGCATTTTGTAATGACGCACCCAACGCTTGTGTGCCTTGCGCAATGGCCTGATTCATTTGACCAAAGTTTACATTACTGATAGCATTTTGTGTATCTCCAGCACTGCCGGCTAGTAAACTTTGTGCTTGTCCTGTTGCTCCTGCTACATTTGGTATTTTAAAATTGCTAAGTTGTGTTGACTGTGCTTGTATTCCGGCGATACCCGTGTTCAGTTGGCTTTGAAACTGTGCAGCCTGCGAAGGAGAAATGCTTAAATTTTTACCAGCATTTGCTATTTCAGAATTAATCTTTGCTGACCCTTCATTAAACTTGGCCATTATTGTGCCAGTGTTTTTGTTTAATTCAGATTGTGCGGCGGCTAGTTTGTTTGGAAAGTCTTGTACTGCTGTATTAATAGCAGTCTGCATTTCCTTAGATTGTTGCTCATTAAGAAAATTCTGCTGTTGCAGTAATTTGTTAATTTTGTCAAATGGACTTTCTGGGGTGTTAGCCATTTACTAAACTCCTAGGTCAGCTTGCAGTGTTTCTTTTCTAGGAATGTAAATTGCTTTACCTGCTCTAAAGTCAAATAAAGGATCTTTAAGCACATTAGGATTACGTTGTGCAAATACCCACCAGAGCCTACTATCATCGTATAAATGATGTGCAAGTACGTCTGGCCTAAACTCATATACTTTATCTATTTCGTATAGTACATCGTCCTCTTTAGCTGTGATAGGACGATCAACCATAACATCTAGGAAACCACCAAATGTTTCTGTTTGTGCATACGGACTACTAGTTGAATATCGTGTTTTTGCCATTACATAAATCCTTTATCAATCTGTGCGCCACGTGCAAATGCTTCATGATCGAATTCTGTTTGACGCTTTCTACTGTACACTGGTTGTAATTGTAGTGTTATTGTACTGCTAGTTGGTACTCTATTTTTTGTTACAGATATCATATTCAACTGATTGCCAAGTTGGTTTGAATTTTGTTGTTGGTTAGTATCCACACTACTGCTAGTTTCAACATAATCTACATCGTTAGGCAACTGGTGATTAAAGTATGTTAATACGCAAGGCACATTAGGGAAATAGTGTTTACCAAAACCATTTAGATATAAAATTGGTGGTGGTGATCCCTGGTACTGCCCACTGTTACCATAGAACATTTTAGTAGCGGCTCTAAAGAAGTATATAACTGCCATAAAATAATCTGCATCTGATTTATTTTGTACAGCAAAATCACCAGTGACCTGCAGATTTTGTACTTCGCTAGATTCGTAAAAATAATTTGTGTAATTGGTATGTGTTACTGATCTACTGCCGTACTTGGCAGAATGATTTACTGTTATACTTGGTACGAATGGAAATATAACTCCGTCTGTTGCTAGTAAAGGAGTGAGTATTCCAGGGTTAGGAGCTCTATAGAGCACCCCCGATCCTGGATTGACGCTAATTCGCACTCGCCAATCGTCGGATGTATCTGCAAAACTTACTTGTCCTGTATCTGCACCTGCACCACCGTTTGTATTGAACATGTTCTTCATAAATTCAGGCTGTGCTTGTGTGCCACCTTTGGCTAACCCAGATGTTGGCAACGGATTGCTGTTTGATGGGTCTAATAGGTTTACAGTTTTTGCTGTGGACCCATTGTTATTAACTTTGTTGCCAAAATCCATACCACCTTGTGGTCCATTCTGATTATTAGGTGCTCCGGAGCTGAAGCCCCCGCTACCTATAGCTGGTTGTGAAAATGGTGTAATAACAGGCATCTTTTTAAAATTTCCTCTTGCTTTTTAGTTATTTATTTGTTAAATTATGTGCATATATAAAGGATTACCATGAGAAAACACAATTACCTCAACAACAGAGACATCTTAAAGGAGATACACAAAAGTAAAAAGACATATTGTAGTTTTACCACTCCAGAAGATGGCGACTTTGACATTATTGTTGCCAGTGTAGAAAAGATTAACAAGAAAAACATTGCAGAAGGGCGTAAGTTACGTGCAGAGCGTTTAGGGCGTGCCGCATACGACGTTGCACAAGAGTCCAGTGATGTTAAATTAAAACTAGATGATTTCAGCGTAAACACTAGAGATGTTCCGGCAACAGATGTTGTGTTTAGAGTAATGACATTTGATCATATCCCAATGGATCCCGGTGGTGGTAAGAAGAAAAAGAAAGTAATTAAAGAATTATTTGTCGACGATGATGACAGCAGTGATGACGATGATGATGATATAACTGATGATAGTCCTGCGGCTAAGAAACACATTCGTTGTAATTTCCCTCCATTCCAGCATTTTAAGGTAACAGAAGAAGGTGAGCCATACCTAGTAGGTAAAAGTCACTGGCGTGGTGATTTGGATACAGGAGAGTTTTCCAAAGAACACGGTGCCATGACTAACAAACTAGCTCATATGTTTATGAAACTGTGTGAACGTTACGCTACACGTAGTAACTGGCGTGGCTATACATATAATGATGAAATGCGTAGTCAAGCATTATTACAGTTAAGCCAAATTGGACTACAGTTTGACGAATCCAAATCGCAAAACCCATTTGCTTACTATACTGCCGCTATTACTAATAGTTTTACTAGAGTGTTGAATATTGAAAAGCGTAATCAAAACTTACGTGATGATATATTAGAAATGAATGATCTAACTCCAAGTTATACTCGTCAAGGACTTAACAGTTGGACCGGTACAGGCGGAGGTAGTTCCGGCACGTACGATGAGGGTGGTGGAGAATAATTTGCCAATACTGTTGGCAAATACAATTTAATCTGTTAAACTTACTTGATGACTAATCTATTTAGAAAAGCGGCCGTATGCACGGATATCCACTTTGGACTAAAGAGTAACAGCACACAACATAACGAAGACTGTTTAAATTTTATTAAATGGTTTACTGCCAAAGCAAAAGAAGAAGGTTGCGAGACCTGTATCTTCTTAGGTGACTGGCATAACAATCGTGCCAGTATTAATATTGTTACTCTAAACTACAGCCTTCGAGCATTAGAACACTTGAACAATAACTTTGATACTGTGTTCTTTATTCCAGGCAATCACGATCTGTACTACAGAGACAAGCGTGATGTGCAGAGTGTAGAATGGGCTAGACACTTGCCCAATGTACAAATATGTAATGACTGGCGTCAAGAGGGCGATGTCATATTTGCTCCTTGGATGGTTGGCGAAGATTATAAACGTGTTCCTAAGTATTCAGGCAAGTATATGTTTGGACACTTTGAGTTGCCCAACTTCTTTATGAACGCTATGGTGCAGATGCCAGATCACGGTGAAATTAAAGCAGAAGCGTTTGGTGGTATTGAGAATGTGTTTACAGGACACTTCCACAAACGACAGGTACAGCGCAACATAAACTATATTGGCAACTGTTTTCCGCACAACTATGCTGACGCCGCAGATGATCAGCGTGGTATGATGGTGTTAGAGTGGGGCAAGGATCCAGAATTCTTTAGTTGGGATGATCAGCCCAAGTATCGTGTGTACCAATTAAGCGACCTGTTACAGCATACAGAAGCAAGACTACAGCCCAATATGCATGTGCGTGTTGATTTGGATGTAGAGATCAGTTATGAAGAAGCAACGTTTATTAAAGAAACGTTTGCGACTACTTACAAATTACGTGAGATCACGCTTATCCCACAAAAGCACATAGGTGAGGATATTTCGTTTGATACACAGGGCAATATTAAATTTGAAAGCGTAGATACTATTGTTACCAACCAATTGAGTAGCATCAACAGCGATCAGTATAGCCCAACAATGCTGTTAGACATTTACAGGAATCTATAGTACAATAACAATATGTTTAAGGTAAAAACTCTAACAGTAAAAAACTTTATGAGCGTGGGTAATGCTACCCAAGCCGTACATTTTAATCGTCGTGACTTAACACTAGTACTAGGACAGAACTTAGATTTGGGTGGAGATGACACTGGCGCACGTAATGGTACAGGTAAGACTACTATTATCAATGCATTAAGTTATGCTCTGTATGGCGAAGCACTGACAAAGATACGCAAGGACAATTTAATTAACAAGACTAACGGTAAGAATATGTTAGTCACTATTGAATTTGAAAATGCTGGCGTTGATTATAAAATTGAACGTGGGCGTAAGCCAAACACTGTAGCATTTTACATTGGTGGACAGGAGCAAGAGATCACAGATGAGTCGCAGGGCGATTCAAGAGAAACACAAGCAGAAATAGAACGTATGTTGAACATGAGTCACGAAATGTTCAAGCATATTGTAGCACTAAATACATATACAGAACCTTTCTTAAGTCTCAGAGCAAACGATCAGCGTACTATTATTGAGCAGTTACTGGGTATCACTATGCTCAGCGAAAAAGCAGACGCACTAAAAGAACAATTAAAAGAAACTAAAAACGCAATCACAGAAGAAGAGTATCGTATTAAGGCTGTACAGGAAGCTAACGAGCGTGTACAGGAACAGATCGAAGCAACAAGGCGTAGACAAACACTATGGCAGTCTAAAAAACAAGAAGATATAGATAAACTGTCCAAGGCATTAGAAAGTTTAGACGGTATAGACATTGAAGCAGAACTTGCGGCACATGATGCACTAAGTACACACAGCAAAATATCCAATGAAATCAAAGAAGTAAACAAGTGGCGGATATCTAGTGAGCAGGAGTCCGCTAGATTAGAAAAGCATATTAACAGTTTAAAATCAGAAATAGAAAAACTAGAACGACATGAGTGTTATGCATGTGGGCAAGAGATACACGATGAGAAACATCAGGAAGTACTAGATAAGAAACGAGAAATACTAAAGGAAACGGAAACACAGTATCATGAAAGTCAAGAAAAAGTACAAATTCAAGTTGATCAACTTGCGGAACTTGGAGACCCAGGACCCATCCCCCATGTGTTCTATGATTCAAAAGAAGACGCAATCGGCCACAAAAACACAATCGAAAACTTAACTAATCAACTTGAAGCAAAGTTAGCAGAAACAGATCCATATGCAGAACAGATAACTGAAATGGAAACACAGGCAGTACAGGAAATAGAGTATAACAATATTAACGAGTTAGTTAATGTACGTGAGCACCAAGACTTCTTGTTAAAACTGTTAACTAACAAGGATAGTTTTATACGTAAACGTATTATTGATCAAAACTTAACCTATTTGAATGTGCGTCTAAGTCAATATTTAGATAGAATTGGTTTGCCACATACAGTTAAGTTTAATAATGATCTAACAGTTACCATTGAAGAGCTGGGCAGAGAACTTGACTTTGATAACTTGAGCAGGGGTGAGCGTAACAGACTTATATTAAGTTTAAGTTGGGCATTCCGTGATGTATGGGAAAGTTTATATCAACAGATCAACTTGTTGTTTATTGATGAAGTTATTGACACTGGTATGGATTCAAGCGGTGTTGAAAACAGTTTAGCAATACTTAAAAAGATGGCACGTGAAGGGCATCGTAGTGTTTGGTTAGTATCGCACAAGGATGAACTAGCAGGACGTGTGAACAATGTATTAAATGTTGTAAAAGAAAACGGATTTACCACGTATAGTAATGATGTTGAGATGGGATAATGTTTGCTGTAATACTCACTGTTCCCCGAGTAGCGGCACTAAGACCAAGTGCGGCTCCGGCTATTATAAAAGGTATAATAAAAAGTAAAGGACTTGACAGTCGTATACTGGATATTAACCTGGATTTTCACGACCAATTTAGAAGTCGTTATTCAGAAAAACTATATTCCACAATAGATGATTATTTCTTTAATCATTTAAAAGAACTAGACGTAGAACAGCAAACGGCCTACACAGAATGGATGCAGGGTTGGGCTGATCAAATAAAACAACTTAATCCTAAGTATATTTTTATAAGTGTATTCACATGGCAAGCACAACGCTTTACTAGAGACTTTCTAACACTGTGGAAAACACAAAGCGACATACCTGTAATTATTGGCGGTCAAGGTATGACCAAAGAAGAAAATGGCAGTTACAGTAGCAAGCCGGTATTTGCTCACGAAATGAAAGACAAAGGATTGATTGCACACTGGATACGTGGCGAAGCAGAAACAACTATTCCTGCTATAATCGACGGACGGTTTGATGTACCCGGGATAGACACAGACACTATGGCTGATCGCAGTGATGTGAACTCGCATAGTTTTATGGACTTCAGTGATTTTGACATTACTAGGTATCATAGTGGGTATGAACAAGGTGTACTGCCAGCAGAAACTAGTAGAGGTTGTGTTAGAAATTGTGTATTCTGTGACATACCCACATGGCACGGAAAATTTAGATACAAAAACGGTACACGACTAAGCGATGAGCTTATACACTACTACGAACAATATAAAGTAAAAGACTTTTTCTTTCATGACGCACTCTGCAATGGTAGTGTAAAAGACTTTAAACTGTTTAATCAGAATCTGGTAAACTATTATAAAGAAAATAACTTACCAGAAAGACACTTTAAGTATAGCAGTCATTATATTGTGCGCAGTGAGCGCATGATGCCCGAAGAAGATTTTATGCTAATGGGCGCCGCTGGTGCAGAGTGTATGGTAATTGGTGTAGAGTCTGGTAGCGATCGTGTTAAACTGGATATGCGCAAAGGATTTGATAACGCAGATCTAGATTACAACATGCGTATGTTTAGTCGTTATGGTGTTACTGTATATCTGTTATTAATTGTGGGCTTCCCTACAGAAACTAGGGAAGATTTTGACGAAACACTGGCAATGTTAAAACGTTATCAGCCTTATGTTGCAGACGGTACTGTCATTGGTGTTAACTTAGGTACTACGCTTACTATCGAAGAAGGCTCGCCTATATGGACAGAATACTCTAAACTAAACATTGTAGGCATCGACGGTAACAGACCCCATGGCCCAGACTGGCGTTGCGAAACTAATCCATCGTTAACATACAAAGAACGTATCATGCGCAGGATCGAAGCACAAGAGTATGCTACAAAATTAGGCTATACATTCTGGAAGGGTGATGATCAACTTAAACTGTTAATGGACAACTACACAACCAGACTGAACAGACTAGCAGGAGTTATACATTAGTGCAGATCAGTTTAGATATCGGATTTACCATAGGCAGTGAGTTGGGAATGCCTAACATAAAGATATTAATAGACGACTATGTTGTTCTATACGAAGGTCCTGCTGTTGAAAAGTTTTCAAGACAGTTTGATTTGAACGATGGCGAGCACGAATTAAAGATTGTACACTATGGTAAAACAGATCAGGATCACGTACTAGACAAGGATGGTAGTATTCTAGTAGACAAGTTTGTAAACATAGACACAATAACCATTGACGGTATAGCATTAACTGATAGAGAACTACACAAAGGGGAGTTTTGGCCCGTGTACAGTTTAAGTTATGTAGAGGACATGCAGGAACTACCAGAAAGTATATGTCCTAATCTATATCTTGGACATAATGGCACTTGGCGTTATAGATTCTTTGCTCCATTTACTGAATGGGTAATACGAGAGCGTAAACAAGGACCACAGTTAGACAATACAATATTTAAAAGCAGTCAACAAATATTAGAGGATGCTAAAAACTTTTTCAAGGACATGCCAGACTTATGAAGATTGCATTTGAAATAGAGTGCGGACTAGTTGGTGGCATGGGTCCACGTGTTGGAGTTGATATAAACGGTGAACAAGTCACATCTCAGATTCTAGGACAACATACAATATTAGAATACTCTATAGATAATCAAACTGACACCGAAGTTGTAATACATTACAAAAATAAAACAGTACACGATACTATTGTTGTTGACGGTATGATTGTTGCCGACAAATGGCTGAAGATTACAAAGATTTGGGTTGACGACATACTGGTACATCATTTATTATGTACTACAGAATGTACTGAATCTGCAGACCGTCCAAATGCAGACAGTTTATATCAGGTAGGCAGTTTAATATACAAGTTTTCTAAAAACTATTTTACCTGGTATTACGATTACATGAAAAAATTAGATCTTCAATATGCCAGCACACATCCAGACCCAGAAGCAGAACAAAAATTTCTTGGGTACGATCAAGAAAGTACAGCTATACCAGAAGTTCAACAACTATTAGAAAGCCGTGGATACAGTATTACTAGTTAATTTGCCAAGACAGGATGCAGAAAGAGCACCAGCAGTTATTGCTGGACTTGCTGGTATCTGCAAGAGTGTTGGTATAGACTACGAAGTTGCTGACTTGAATCTGCAGACTATCCAGGCCTCAACATTGGCTCAATGGCGCGAGTTTCAGAATTATGTAGGATATTTTTCTAACGAATGTGATCCTAAATTAATACAAGGATTCAAAGACTTAGTTACATCACAGTTACCAAAACAACAGTTTGGTATTGTTGCCGTAAGTCTTTTTACCTACGAAACATTACGCAGTGCGCACATGGTATTACCTATACTGCGGCAAGTATATCCTGACAGTAAAATTATTATTGGCGGGCATGGCACAGACTTTTTAGATACTGACAATAATAGACAGCCATTTTATAAAGTTGCATTAGAGCGTAACGTAATTGATGCTTATATTCTTGGTGAAGCAGAAGAAAGTTTTAAAGAATTTATTCTTAATCCCGACAGTTGGAGGAATACTAATTTAAAACATCAAGTTTCAAATTTAAGTACTATCCCATTTGCCTGTTATGATAAGATATTACCACAGCACTACCAACATACAGGTGTAATTGGCACATACATAACAGGTAGTAGAGGTTGTGTTAGGGACTGCACGTTCTGCGATGTTAAACATATTTGGGATAAGTTTAGATTTAGAACAGCAGAACATATTTTTGCCGAAATACTAGAGCACCATTTAGAGTACAATTCGATGCACATTGAGTTTACTGACAATCTAATCAATGGAAGTTTAACTGAATTTAAAAAGTTAAATTATCTACTTGTTGATGCGCAGAAAAAATATCCAAGCCTCAAAGATTTAACATTCAGAGGAGACTTTATCTGCAGGCCAGCAAATCAATTTACTGAAGATGATTATCGAGCAATGAGTCAAGCAGGTGGCACTGATATTGTTGTAGGCATTGAATCGTTTAGTGAGCCTGTGCGTTATCATATGGGCAAAAGGTTTACAAATGAAGATATAGACTTTCATTTATATGCCTGTGGTAAGTATGGAATTAAAAATACTTTTCTAATGCAAGTCGGATATCCTACAGAGACCATCGAGGACCACAAAACAAACTTAATCTATTTAGAAAAATATCAAAAGTACGGACTAGCCAAAGTAATAAAATTAATACGATGGGGATTCACTACAGGAATTCTCCCGGGCAGTCCTTTAGACACTAAATTTAGACATACGTTGCCAATCATTGATGGCGAAAATGATACAGAAGTTTACGGTAAGGCACAATGGACTACTCCAGCAAATCCTACCAATACATATGAAGAACGTATACGCCGTAGACTAGAACTACATTACGCTAGTAAAAAATTAAACTATAATCAACCAAGAGTGCATGACGAGTTTTTAAGTATCTTGGCTAGCCTTAAAGGCCGATAATGTTAACATACAACACAGTAGACGAATATCAAATTGAAATAACCACATATTGCAATGCGGCTTGTCCGCAATGTCCACGTAATCTCTGTGGTTATGGTAAGAATCCACACATGCCATTATTACACTTAGATGCTGATGTATTAGATCGTGCATTCCCCCAAGACTTATGCGAACGTCTACGTCAAGTATTCTTTTGTGGCAGTTACGGTGACCCTATTATGCATCCTAAGTTCTTAGACATATTAAGAACTTTCAGAAGTAAGAGTCCAACACTGTGGTTGTACTTTCATACCAATGGTGGTGTACACGACGAGGACTACTGGCAAGAAGTAGCAGACATAATGGCCGGCTACGGACAAATAGACTTTGGCATAGATGGTGTAGGAGATACACTAGGACTGTATCGTAGAAATGTAGATTATGATAAAGTTATGCGTAATGCTAGAGCGTTTATTGATCGCGGTGGTCGTGCGCAGTGGAACTATATTGTGTTTAAACACAACGAACATCAAGTTTCTATAGCAAGAGAGTTAGCAGAGGACTACGGCTTCTTTAACATATTAGTACGTAACACAGGAAGATTCTTTGATCACAAAAACTTGGTTGAACTTGACACATGGCCTGTGTATAATAGCAAGGACGATTTAGCATACCACTTAGAACTGCCTTCTGAAGAACAGTACAGAAACCGCAGTATGATGGGATTGACTAAATTAAAAACAGAATACCCCGACATTAAAGAATATTTTCAGCAGACAGAGATACAGTGCGATGCTGAAGTAGGCAACAAGGTAGCAGTTAACGCTGAGGGTGTTGTACTGCCTTGTAATTTCTTTAATCATAATTTGTATGATTTGAGATTTCACGATACAGATGCACTGCCGAGAGCAAATGCACTTAGTGGAACGCCTAATCAAGTTAGAGAGTATTTAGAGCAGTATGGATTAGATAATTTATCTATTAAAAACAATAGTTTAGCGGACATTTTCCGCAATCAGTTTTGGCAGGACCTGCACAACAGTTTTACAGGTAAACGATTATTTGAATGTGCAATGACCTGCGGTAAACGTTTAACAAAAGTATGGGACCAAGGAGGCAATCGTAGATGAAAATGTTAGTAACAGGCGGTAACAGAGGATTAGGGCTACACCTAGTAGAAAAGTTTGGGGCAGACAGTGTTAGCAGAAACACAGGGTTTGATATTACAAAAGATATTAACGATATTGCTGTTCGCAGTTTAAACTATGATGTAGTTGTAAACAATGCATTTGATGGACCACCGCAAGAGTCTTGGGCTAACTTTGGTCAAACAAACTTATACTTGCGTATGTACGACGTATGGAAAGAACATAACAAGACAGGGTACATCTTTAACATAGGCAGTATTGGCGAGCAGAGTATTGTTGTACCTGAGCCACGCTGGGAAACATATAGGGTAAGCAAGGCCGCACTAGCACATGCCAGTAAGCAAGGTACTCAGGCATTTAAACAAAACATTGTACCATTTGGTACTACACTTATTACGTTTGATAGACTAGACACAGAACTAAGTCGTAGCAGGCCAAATTGGACAGGCAACGGAATACGATTAGATGATGTTAGCAATTTTATACAGTACGCACTATCCGTACATGACAATACTTGTATAGAAGAAATTATACTTTATTGTAATTTAGATTATAAGTAACTGTAAATTATGCCCGAACTAGTTCGAATAGAACCTTCAGAAGAAAAATTTTATATTACCTGGACTATACAGTTAAGATGTAACTACGACTGCATGTACTGTGGCGATATACGACATAATCTCGATGGCGACATGCCTAGTTTGGAGCAACTTAAATCGCAATGGATGCAACTATTTGAAAAAACTAAACACAGGAATTTGCCATACGAAATAATATTCAGTGGCGGCGAACCTGTAATGAATAAAGATTTTTTACCTTTTGTACAATGGTTACATGAGAATTACAGAAGTTATCTCAGAAAATTAATGTTAGCCTCGAATGGTAGTGCTGGATTGACGCATTATTTAAAATTGTTTTCATTTATTGATTCAATTACACTTTCCACACATACTGAATTTTTTGATGATGAACGATTTTTTAGTATTGCTGAACAATTATCAAAATTTGCAAGAAAGCAGAAAGAAAAATATTTTCTAGTAAACATTATGTGTGAGCCGTGGGCCGAGAAGTCTGTAGCAAGATTTATTGACCGTTGCAGAAGGCGAGGAATAAACTATTTTGAAACTAAAAACATAGACTTGTCAAGACGTACTAGAGACTATCCAACTTTTAAAATAAAAGAATATGACTAAATTAGAACCTGACAGAGATTATACTTGTAGTGCATACTTCAATGATGGCGAAGTTGTAAAGATATTTGCCCCAAAGTTAGTAAATTCTCAACTTCATAAATTTGAAGGATGGTCCTGCGAAGCTGGATACTCAACACTTTATGTACATGCAGATGGAAATGTTTTTGGTGGTGAGTGTGAAAATGATTTTTTAGGTAATCTCAACGACAAAACGTTCAATTTACTTGATCAACCAACAACATGTAAACAGAATTTTTGCACTAATAACAATTATGAATTAAGTACTACAAAATTTAAACCTTTATGACATGGTTATTCGAATCACAAGAAATAGAAGCACTTCCAGAGGACTGCGTAGGGTTTGTTTATTTGATTACAAATTTAACGAACGGACGTAAATACATCGGGAAAAAACTTGCACGATTCAAAACTAGTAAACCACCACTTAAAGGCAGAAAGAACAGACGTCGCGGATCTAAGGAAAGCGACTGGCGTGAATATTATGGCTCAAACGATGAACTCAATGAAGATATAAAGAACTTAGGCACAGAAAATTTTAAAAGAGAAATACTATTTTATTGTTACAGCAAGGCAGAATGCAGTTATATAGAAGCAAGAGAACAGTTTAGACACCAAGTCTTAGAAAAAGAAGAATACTATAACGGGCATATTCAAGTCCGTGTCCATGGCTCACACATTTTAAACAAATTAAGTAGTAACAGCTAACACAGGCTAATTTCGTGTGTACAATACCTGACTGAGACGAGTACAGGGACGTAAGACTTGCCGCTACAGCAAGCACTCAATCACTACCCGCAAGGATG
>Ga0099850_1000062_pt1 | contig 39079 bp, 57 predicted proteins | sample CB_VirMetaG_5_FD_79182 | JGI IMG/M metagenome (GOLD analysis project Ga0099850, IMG submission 79182) | Freshwater to marine saline gradient viral communities from Chesapeake Bay - CB_1508_1D Viral MetaG | ecosystem: Environmental > Aquatic > Marine > Coastal | place: USA: Chesapeake Bay... | reverse complement strand
TGCCGACTATCTGCTGGTCGAAGATGCTTTGGCCGAGTTCGAGTGTGAAGATATTTCTAGCCACGTTGTCAATGTGACCAAGTTGCAGAGGAAAATTGCCGAGAGCTTAACCTTCGGAAATGAGTACAAAGACTTTCCGAAAGCTGGTCGATTGGCAAACATTATGCTGCAAATGGGTTATCACAACATCGGAAGGTATAAGGACGACGACAGGAAAAACCATTCCATCTACTGCAAGGACGACAAAGAAAAGGCCGTCAACTTCAAACCAGTTCCATTCTGACCGAAGCCCCGAAAGGGGCTTTTCTTTTTGTCTCAGGTTTAAACCTGAGACGTCCCAAGCGTTATATTTGAGCCTGAGACAAGTTAAGTTATTGATTTTCCTTTTATTTATATACTCTGTCTCAATGTCTCAGGTATATATTAAATTAGTACACATAAGAGAATATATAAGGGTAAAAATAATACGTATATAAAGAATTTCTGGAAAACGCACAAAGTGCAGTTGGCGCATTTTCCTGAGACAACTTCAAAAAAAGTGATGTAAGTTGTTGAGTTTAAATGATAAAAGTCTGTCCCAAGTGTTTTTTAAACCTGAGTTTGTCTCAGGTGTACCACTGGTCGGAGCAGTGCCAGCGAAAAACCGCGCTATAGTGTGCGTGTTGATAACGATGGAGGTAAATGATGATTAAAGAAAACGGCGACAAACCAGCGGCACCAGTTGACGGAGCCGCGCGCTACAGCGGCCTAACCAAACGCGAAATGTTTGCTATGGCTGCGATGCAGGGGCTGCTTGCAAATTCCACAGTCAAGCTAAACATAGGGCCAACAGGTGCTGACAATTCAATACTGTCTGGAGTTTCAGTGGCATTAGCAGACGCACTACTCGCAGAACTGGAGCGCACAAAATGAACAAAAAACTAATCTTGGCAGGAATGGCGCTGGCGAGCGCAATCCTTGCTGACCAAACCACTGTTGCGCATTACCGCGACAGACTGATTGACACACACGAGTTCGAGGCTGTTTGCAATATGGCGTACGCCATCGGCGTTGAGCGCACCAAGCGCAAAGCTGAGCGCGTGCTGGATGCTGACAGGGAGCCAACAGAGGGCGGTATCGCTTTCTTTTATCGCAAGCGTGGCGTTATGGCCGCTATTTCGGGGTGCTAACCATGAGCAGTTTTTACGATAGCGTTTTTCTACACGATCACGCCGCCGATGCAGCAGCCGACCTCGACGCACGCCGCGACACAGTGGAGATTGAGCCAGAGCAGCTGGCGGAGTATTTGGCAATCCTGACAGACGCGCAGTTTGTGCAGTTTTGCGAGCTGGTGCTGGATGCCAAGGATGCCAAGCTGCGCTACATGGTGCGTGAGGTGATTTGTAAGGCGGTTATTGATAAGAAGGTGGAGGAGTTGAAATGAGACGGATGAATGAAGTTTTTGCGTTGCCGATTACAGGTGAAAATCTGAGCGGAACAATCAGGTCTGGAATGACAGACACAAATGAAGAATCAGCTATTGCACACGCCATCAACCACGTTGACGCGCTGGCGGATGCGTTGGAGTCGCTAATTAATTTCACATCATCGTTTGGCGCCCATAACGACAGCATTAGAGCGGCCAAGGCAGCGCTTTCCGCTTATCGAGGTAACAAATGACCGACGAACAATGGGAAACCGAACGCCAGCGACACGCTGAGTTTTTCGGCGGTCTTAGTCCGCAGCAGGAGTTTGACAGGCATACGAAACAACGCAAGGAGATGGAATCAAATGACGCTGACTGAATCGGTAGCAGAAGCGATTGCATATCATGCAGGGCACGATTCAATAACTGAGCGCGATATGCGCAAGGCGATTGAGACAGTTGCAAGATGGAATGAAAACAGGGTCGCAGCAGGTTTAAAGCCGCTCGACGAAAACAAGCAAGGCGTCATTGTTGGCGCTGTTATGGTGGAGAGTGATGATGAGTAACGACAAGATGCGAGATTGTTTACTCGTTAAGCGATTATGCAAGAAGAACAAAAAGAAGCCAATCAGTTCTATCAAGGATAGCTAGCGGTGAATTTAAAAAAAGAAGAGTCAACAAAGATATATTATCAATAACGGAGGTTAAAAATGGCTGACCATAAAGAAATTATCTACAACCCAAACGCACCAGAACGCACCACAAGCGACGAACTCCGCCAACCAGTATCAGCGGCAGACTTTTTGTCAGAAGGGCTTAAAACGCTTTCTGAGCGTGCTAGGCAGTACGATCCAAACGGCAAGAAAGAGCTTTCTTTTAACCAAGTCGCAGAGGCGTTTAATGCCGTGACAGGAAAAGCCATTAGCGGCGCTGATGTTTGTCTGATGTTGGTGATGCTTAAAATTGTGCGGCAGAATGCGACAGAGGGCTTTCACTTGGATAGCGCTGTGGATGGCGTTAATTACATGGCGCTGTGGGCGGAGTTGTTGGCAAATGAGTAAACGCAAGCCCCACAACCCAACCAAGCGCTTAATCACGCAATGCCAAATTGCTGTGAAAGACTTGGCGTTATCGATGGTGCAAAGCTGGCACGAAAAAGGCGTTGAGCTTCGCAAGTACGAGACGGGCAAGCCAATTAAAATCGGTCAATCTGTTGCGCAAGCACTAGACCGTTGCGCTTACAAGTGGGCGATAATGCTTATCGTGTACGCGCAAGATGCCAACGGAAAGCGCAAGGTTATCACCGATTGGCAACGACTGGCAGCACCTTATCGACATTGTGATTTAGTTGAATGGCTGCACAAGGAGCACTCCGCTATGATTCGCAACTGCAAAGCAGCTGTGGTTGATGCCGGATGGATTGCACTACCAGTACCGCCAGCATATCAAGACGAAACAACCGAGGCGGCGCTTGTTGATAAGCTAACGGCGCTGATGGATTATGAGGAGGTTTACCAATGAGCGGACTGAATTTATACAAAATCACCGAAACCAACGCAGACGGCACGACAAAGACCGACACGCGCACAAGCTTTAATGCGTATGATGCGTTAGAAGAATACTGGTTCGACAATCAGGAGAAAATCAATGCGGAGCAAGTTATTAAACTGTGCGCTGAGTTTGTGCGTGTGGCTAGCTAAAGCCTTTGTTATCCTCCTACTCACCGCCTCCGCACTCGCGTTTGTTGAGTTGGTTTGTCAGGCGCTGGATAGGCATCAGCAGTATGAGATGAGCCGCTAGAAATAGCGGCTTTTTTGTCTTATACTCGCTCAATCGGTGGTACCGACAAAGAGAGGAAGGCCGGTGGCTGAACTAACACCCAAACAGGAGAAATTCTGTCAATTATACGTGCAGCTTGGCAATGCAAGCGAAGCGTATCGACAAGCGTATAACTCAACAGCAAAGCAAGAGTCTGTTGCTGTTAGTGCGTCAAGGCTTCTTACTGAGGCTAATATAACCCTAAGGGTTGAAGAGATACGCGAAGCCGTGAAAGCAAACCACGGAATCACGCTTTCAGATATTCTTAGAGAGCTTGAAGAAGCGCGAAAAGCCGCCCTGTCTGCCGAAACTCCGCAATCATCAGCGGCTGTTGCTGCAACAATGGGTAAGGCGAAACTTCTTGGATTTGACCGCGAGAAGAAAGAAGCCAAATCATCAGAGCCTGTTGTGATTAACTTCGTCACCGCCAAGAAACCAGATGCCGTCGATTGATATTGCATTGACTGAGCCGCAGCTTGAGTTTGTCGCATCAATGGATGCGCATCCAGGTATTGTCGGTGGGCTGGGCAGCGGAAAGACACGCGCAGGAACCATGAGAGCGGTCGCGCTTTTACTGTCCGACCCTGGCGCAAATATCGGCGTATTTCTGCCAACATACGACCTTTTAAAACTTCGAGCTATGCCAGGCGTCGAAGAAGATTTGCAGATGGTCGGCGCTCAGTACACCATCAACAAATCAGAGTTTAGAATTGATGTGGCTGGTTACGGCTTCATCATCTTTCGCAGCTACGACAACCCGACGCGCATTGTATCGTTTGAGATTGCCCACGCCATCGTTGACGAAATAGACACGCTCAAGAAAGACCAAGCCGAATTAGTGTGGCGTAAAATATCCGAGCGCGTACGCCAAAAACGAGCAAGACCAAACAGTGTTGCGGTGGTAACGACACCAGACCAAGGCATAAACGGCTTTGTGTACGAAAAGTGGGTTAAGAAGCAGCAGAAAGGCTACCGCCTAATCAAGGCTCCCACGACGAGCAACCCGTTTTTGCCGGATGGCTACGTTGACCAAATCCGCGCCAACTACGACCCAATTCTCGCTGACCTATACATCAACGGCGAGTTTGTCAGCCTAAACGATAAGAAGGTCTACCACTTCTACAACCGCCAGCGGCACTATACGCCGCGCACAATCCAGCAAGGTGATTGGCTGCACGTTTCAATCGACTTTAACGTTGGCGGCTGTTGTGCGACTACATGGGTTATTGAAGATAACAAACCAAAGGCAGTTGATGAGTTTGTCAGTCATGACACGCAGGATTTTATCAACAACCTGACACGCTACGCAGGTCACAAAATAACCATCTATCCAGACGCATCAGGCGGAGCAAGTCGCACCAATGCGGCAGAGTCCGACATCAAGATGATTGAGCGTGCTGGTTACTCAGTTGACGCACCAAGTATGAACCCAGCTATACGCGACCGCGTCAACGCATTTAACGCACTCTTTGCGCATGGCCGAATCGAGATTAACAGCGACAGATGCCCCAATCTGGCAAACGCTTTAGAGGTGCAAGGCTACACTGAGCGCGGAGAGCCTGAGAAGTTTAACGACCATCCGGCAATCGATGACTGGGTGGACTCAAGCGGTTACTTCATACACCAGCGCTACCCAATCAACGCACCGCTTTCAGCACCACTCAAATGGGGCAGGCGATGACCGACTTATCCGAGCGCCAGCCGCATATTGTTGTAGTGTTACCGGATGGCGTGCATGTGTTATGCTTGACGGATATTCGCAGGCTTGCGCAAGGCTTGCCGTATCACGGAGACAAAGCGCAGATGATACAGATACTCGCAACAGCGGTTAAGGATTTGGCGGAATGAGCTTAACAGCAGACCAGCTACGGCACGAAGCGCTAATGCAGCGACTAGCGACCGACTTGCTCAAGACTAAGATTTACCCGTCATTGGATGCGGCGTACAAAGACGTTCGCACCATCCTGCTTGACGCTGAGCAGATTGGCAGTCCAACGGCATTAAACCGCATCAACAAAGCGGTAAAAGCTGCGCTGCTTGAGCAATTCAATCCAGCATGGCAAGACGTGACGAAAGAGTATCAAAAGCTGGCTGTTTACGAGGCAAGCTATTACGCCGAACTCATCGGTAAGTGGAATGATGTTGAGCTTGAAGTGCCTGGGAGCAAGTCAATCCTTGATTACGTCAATGCGGCTTTAATGGTACTTGGCGAAGGTGAGCGCGTAAAAGTCGGCGCATGGGCTGAATTCGTCAATACTGCTGCTGACGAATACGTGCAGCAGTATCAAAACCTTATCAAAGCTGGCTACGTCAAAGGCGCAACAGTGCAGCAAACGGCACGAGCGCTGAAAGTGTTTAACGATGGTTTGGCGCGACAACAGGCAGAAGCGCTGGCGCGTACTGGGTTGATGCACCACGCCAACAGTGCACGCGAAGCAATGGCAAGAGACAATGCGGATATTGTTGATAAGCGGTATTTTATGGCTTTGCTCGACAATCGCACGACTTTAGGCTGCCGCTCACTGCATGGGCGGACGTGGGTGCTTGATGATGACAGCTATGTCAGACTGCCGCGGCATTTCCGATGCCGCTCAAGCTATGTCTATCTGCTAGTTGGGCAGGATAAGCCGATTGGCATGGCTCCCGCTATTGGTTCAGGTAAAGACTATCCAACAGACGGAGAGAAGCCCGTCTACAAAGGCCGCAAAGATTCGGACAAGTTCACGGTTGAACAAGTGCCAGCTGACATAACACCAGACGCATGGCTTCGTCAGCAATCGCCTGAATTTATTATCGATTCGCTAGGTGCGACACGGGCAAAACTATTCATGGATGGCGGGCTTAAAATCGAAAGTATGAGCGATGCATTCGGGAATCCGCTAACATTAGACGAATTGAAGCAGCGTGACGCTGAAGCGTTTAAACGTGCAGGAATTTAACTAGGAGCATTAGATGCAAATTATCTTACATCCAGAAGCGGCGCTAATGCTGCCGAAAATCGAAGAAACACGCACCGCGCTGGCTGGTGAGTTTTTCGTGAAGCAAGCAGGGCGCGACCTTTTGCCGCATCCGTCAACCGTTGACACGAACACTGTGGAAGCCAACGAGCGTTACAACACATATCTTGCAAACGCTGAGTATCAAAACTACGGCGGTCAAACGCTTAACAGCCTGATTGGCCGTATGCGCATCAGTGACGCAGAGGTCACGATGCCTGAAAAGCTAAGCTACCTGACCGAATCCGCCGATGGCGACGGCACCACATTGCACGGCATGATGGAGCAAACCGCTGCTGAAGTTATGTCGGTCAAGTGGCAAGCACTGCTTGCGGACTATCAAGGCTTGTCGGATGTTGACCTGACTGAGCTGTCAATTGCTGACCTTCGCACGCTAAACCCGCGAGCCACCATCAAAGCGTACAACCGCGACAAAGTGATCACATGGTCATTCGAGCGCATCAACGGCGTGATGCAGTTAAGCTACATCCTGCTGCTTGAAGATGGCCAGACGTTCGACAAAGCCACGATGGCGTTAAAGCCAGTTAAGTCTTACCTGATTGTGGCGCTTGATGATGACGGCAATTACTACCAACAAAAAATCGTGCAGTCTGCCAGCAGCTCACTGGAAATGGGCGAGCCGTCCTATGTCATGGTTGGCGGTAAACCGTTAACGTGGCTGCCGATTGTGTTTGCATCCGATGAAGAAATCAAAGCGGGCTTGTTGCCTAAACAAATGGGTTTTATCAGTCCAATCTGTGACTTGGCATTATCACGCTACCGCATGTCGGCTGAGTACAAAGAAACCATCCGCAACCTGCCGCCAACGACTTACGTGTTTGGCGCAAAAGCTAACTTCATGGAGCAATTCCAAGCCATGAATGGCCGCGAGTACATCGAGACGGGTTCAGGCAGTCGCAACACGTTGCCAGAAGGCTGTAGCGTTGAGGTGGTCGGCTGTGACGTGCAGGTTAGCACGTATGAATCATATTTTGACCGCAACACCGAAGAAGCACGCCAAATGGGCGCAGTGCTGCAAGGTGATGTGAAAGCAGCAACAGCAACCGAGGCTGAGATTGCAGCGGCAGAAACGAATGCAAGGCTTGTGAAGCTGGCGCAAGGCTTAGAGACGGCTTATCAGAAAGCTATTCTCTACTGCGGCATGTTTGAGGGCTTATGGGCGCCTGATGCTATCGAGCAATCACAAGACCAAGTACAAGTTGCCATCCCTCGCACGTTTGCCAAATCCAAGTTATCCGTTGATGAAGTACGGGTTATCATGGAGCTTGTACTAGCTGGATTGAAGCCAAAAGAGCTAGCAATCCGTGAGCTTGCCGATGGCGGATGGTCACAAGATGACGCCGAAACAGTGCTCAATGCTATTGACAGCGGCGATAATTTGACGGCTTAGTAAGACAGGTATAAAATCACTACAGCGACGCGGTGCGTCATAACTAGAGGCGGTGCCTACAATGTTTGTTGAATCATTAGAAAAAGTGCCAGAAGATTGGCGCGATCAGTTTGTAGAGGTAGAAGTTGACGGTAAGAAAGGCTATCAAGACAAAGACAGCCTAGCGCTTAAGCAACTAGCGTTTAACGTCAAAGAAGAAAACAAGACGGTAAAAAGCCGTTTATCAGAATTTGAAAAGCAGCAAGCTGAAAAGCTGGCTGAAGCAGAGCGCAAGGCGCTTGAGAAGTTGAAGGCTGAAGGCAAGACAGACGAGATTGTTGCTGACCTTGAGCGCCGACATGGTGAGTCAATCAAGCAATTTCAAGAACGAATCGACAAGATGACTGGCGCTATTAAAGCTGAAAAGCGCAGCGCAGTTGTTGCGGATTTGGCGTCGGAATTAGCCACCGAGACAGGCTCAAAAGCATTCAAGCGACTTGTAGCAAGCCGTATTGATGTTGACCCTGAGACTGGCAAAGTTACGTTTTTAAATGATGATGGCGGTGCCTCGTCGTTGGACTTAGCTGGATTCAAGGCGGAGTTATTGAAAGATGACAGCTTTGCTCCATTGTTAAAAGGCAATGTCACTACCACAGGTGGCGGCAAGGCAAACGGCTCGACAGGTGCAGGCGGTGCCTCGACTGTTGGCAACTTAGGCGGCACACGCGACGAGCGCGTGGCTGCATTAGCAAAACGGTTTAAACTACCAACCAACTAATCGAGGTATATCATGGCATTATCACAAATGCAGGTTTTTAACGAGTACATCATGCCAGCGACTATCGAGACGCTTGGTCAGATGATTGACAAATTCAACCAAGCATCAAACGGCGCTATCCGTTTGACCACAACAGGCTTCACTGGTGACTTCTTGCAAGAGTCTTTCTTTGCATCAATTCACTCAGCGCAACGCCGCGTTAACCGTTACGCCGCTCAAGCATCAGCGTCAGCAACCGACTTGAGTCAACTGAAAATGTCGACTGTTAAAGTCGCTGGCGGTTTCGGCCCAATCCGTTTTGAGCCTTCACAGCTGACTTGGTTAACCATGCCAACAGCCGCAGGTATCGAAGTGGCAAGCCGTAACTTTGCTGAAGCTTTGTTGGCTGACCAGTTGAACACTGCAATCCTAGCGTTACGCGCTGCAATTTCAGGTCAAGCTGCCGCCACTAACGACGTATCTGCAACAGCTGGTATCAACTATACCAGCATGAACGGCGCGCACGCTAAGTTTGGCGACCGTTCAGGAAACTTAGTTGCTACTGTTGTTTCTGGTGCTACCTACCACAAGTTGATTGGTGACAACCTGACCAACACGCCGCAACTGTTCCAATCTCAGAATGTGCGCGTTGTTGATATCTTAGGTAAAGCCATGATTGTGACCGACGCCCCTGCATTGCGCGTAGCTGGTACGCCTAACAAGGTTTATGCGCTGTCACTGGTTGACTCTGCTGCCGTGGTTCACGATGCTGGTGATGTTATCAGCAACGTTCAAACCAATAACGGTCAGACTCGTATTGAGACAACACTCCAAGTAGACTACTCGTTCGGTCTTGGCTTGAAAGGCTATACATGGGACGAAACCAACGGCGGCAAGTCACCGACTGACGCAGCACTTGGCCTTGGAACCAACTGGGATAAAGTGGCCACCGACATTAAGAATACGGCTGGCGTGGTTACCATTGGTGACGAAGCCAAAGCTTAATCATTGATAAAAAAGAAAGGGGCGAAAGCCCCTTTTTATATTGTGCATCCTTCGTGAATCCTCCTTTTTGCCTCAATGTAAGCCTTTGCCGCATCCTCTTCTGTTTTGTGGTAGCCAAGAAATATGTATTTTCCTTTATGGTATATCTTAGCCCTCCACCTGCCATTAAAGTTAGAGACACCAAGACTGCCGCTAGTTTTATTTCTCGAGTGCGCCTTTGTTTGATTTTGCTGGTTCTTGCAGTTAGTCCCATCTCGAAGGTTTGATATTGAGTTGTTCAGTCCGTCCCCGTCTATGTGATCAACTATAGCTGGCGGCGATTCTTTGTAATGAATAGCCCAAGCTATTCTGTGAGCTGCGTATACCCTACCTATGAATGTTATCTTCCTGTAGCCGAGATACACGCTACCCGCCTCGTTTCCTTTCTTTGCCTTTCCGACAGAGTGCCTCCAGTGCAATTTTCCTGTCTCTGGGTTATAATCCAGAAACGCAGAAAGAAGTTCATGGTCAAAATCGCTTCTACTTTGCATATCCCAATCCTTATTGTGTTTACGTTAGCTAAAATTATAGGGACACTTTTATCATGAGTCAATTTAGTAAAGTAGTTTATTTAACTCCACCAGTAGCGATTGATTTAAAGCGCGAGTGGAATAGAAAAGGTTATCGCGTTGATGAAATTCAAAACATGCCAGAAGGCTTTGAAAATCCAACCGAAGACCCAAAACCAGAAGTTAAACCAAAGAAGGCCGCTAAATAGCGGTCTTTTTATTTGTTAGGAGTTGTAATTATGGCCAATCCGCCAAATGGCTTTCCAGCGCGCTCGATGCTTTATGGAAACACGCTTGACCGTGTCGCAACGCAAGCACTCAACTATCGAGACGACGCGATAAGCCGCGGCCTTGGGTACTACTCATACCGGACGCTATCGATTGCAGCAGGTGCAAAGGCTTATATTCGCTTTGAGTGTCCGCCGGATAAGTACGTGGTGCTTCTTGGCCGCGACATCACGATGAACAAGGAAGCGCTGATTTATCGCACTTATGGCGCATATACCGGCGGCACTGTTGGTGCAGCGATACCAATCAAGAATCTGCGCAACGACACGGTCTATCCATCAACCAGTACTATCAACGATATCACGACACCAACTCCGACAGCAGCAAGCGAAGTGACTTACCTGCCACTCTATGGCTCTGTTGGCTCCGGCAATCGCGTTTCAGGATCCACAGACACAAGCGACACTTTCCGACTGCTTGCGCCTAGCTCCGTTTTCTTGATTGAGCTGGAAAATACTTCAACATCAACAAACTCTGTTTTTGTGCAGTTTACTTGGTTTGAGTTATCCACCCAGGTGATTTTGTAGCACTGGTCGTACCACTTCCGCTGATTGGCTGCGCTATAGTTAACGCACCTAACAACGGAGGATGGTATGAATAAACGAGAATTCACAAAAACAATGACCGGTGGTTATGAACGGCTTGAGCCTACAACAGACGCCGCCCGCGGCTACATCAACGGCTATCGTTACGGTATTGAGTATCCGACGAATGGCAAGAAGCCGGATTTGGACGGTGGTGTTGTAGTAAAAGTAGCTGGCAAATTCATAAATGGTGGATGGTACTCGTATAACTATGCCGTTGCTGACACAGACTGGTTGGATGCAACGACATTCAAAATCACTGACCGACGCTACAAACCAGCAGATACGAGTTATTTAGAAACACCTGCACTTGAGCCAGTGCCGCAAGAAGAAAACTGGTACGACTACGACAACCAAAAAGCGATTGCGTTGCCGCCGGTTGGTGTTGAGTGTGAATTCTTATACCGGTTTGGCTCTTCTGAAAAATGGTCAAGAGGTCAAATTAGGTATGTTGGCGTTGATTTGTTTGTTGAATATGACGGTAACGAAGAAAAAGCGCATTTTATGGAAAATGCATCATTCCGCCCACTCGACCACAACCGCAAAGCCGAAGCAGAGAAAAAGCGGGTTGTTGATGCTGCTTTTGCTGCACTGACAGAGTTTCGCACAGCAAACCAAGTGCTTGGCGAGCTCTACGACGCAGGCTATTTGAAACTGCCCACAAAATAACCTACACTAAATCGCCGGAGCTTCTCACGGATGAGTCACGGCGTAGGAATCAACCAACTAGGAGCCACAATGAGCGGTACATCAACTAAAGGTTCAAAAGACAAGAAAGACAATGCAAGTCGGAAACCTAAACGTAAATAACTACGACCTGACTCTTGCCGTTTTGTGGTGCATTGTTGCACTGCTTAACGGCAGAGCTTTTATTATGCTGGCATCACTTGCGGCTTACATAGCAATCCAAGCGGTAACAGCTACAGATTTTCAAGCCTTCTTAATCGTTTCTGCGTTTTATTTCTACTGCGCGCAGGCGAATATCAAAAATTTATCAACATTTCGTACAATCTTTTTGTGCTTTGGTACTGTATACTTTTTGGGTGCAATCGACCAAGCGGTGTACTACCACTTTGATTTAGATACACATTTTGACAGGATGCAGCCGTACCTGATAACACTAATCAACGCTTACGCGCTTGCTACATTAATCAGTGGCGGAGGCAGACAGGATGCCGGACTTATTGACTACATTTCTGCTAATTGTATGCGTTGGCTTAATGGGCTATCATTGCGTTAAGAGAGTCCAAAAGATTATCCGCGATGAAAGAGAGCATGAAAAGTCTACTAAATCACATGATTGATAACGTGCATGATTACACGTCAACGCTGACGCACAAGGCGATAACTGCGGCAGGCGGTACAAGCGCGGTTTATAACTTGCGTGACTACTTACCGGAGCCAGTCAACCACACAATCAACATTGTCTTGTCATTCCCTTGGATGGACTTTTTATCAGCAATCGCGCTTATACTGCTAATCGTTGAGCGGTCTTTTATCGTTTGGGCGCGCTGGCGTGAACATAAACGAGCAAATGCGGAGTCTAAATAATGACCATCACAGTCGGCACCAACGCATACTGCACACAAGCAGAGTTTGAAGCCTACGCTTGCGAGCGCGGTCTTTCCGTCGATTGGTTAACTATCGAATCATCGTTAGTGCTGTCGGCTGATTTTATTGACACGTATTACAACTTCAAAGGCTCACCAGCAGCATCAGACCAAGCAATGAAGCTGCCGACTACCGAGGTCAGCATTGCAGCCATCAAGAAAGCTGCATTAAAAGCCGTTGAGCTGCAACAAGCAGGGAGGTTAACGCTTGACGCCGCGACCATGGCTGGCGCTTTGATTGCTGCCGAATCCAAGTCGCTCGATGGCGTTGGCTCTAAGTCCGTTACCTACGAATCAGGCTCTCAAGTGACATACAAACCGCGCACGCCTGAACTAGACAAGCTGTTAGCGCCATTCGTACGTGGCTCAAGTGGATTGATGCGCGGATGAGTACCACGAAACAAGAATTCAAAGACCTAGCAAGCGAACTTATCGACGATGAGTTTGCCGACTTTCGCCAAACATTAGTAATCACTCGCGGCGGTACATATAACCCTGTCAGCGAATCCATTACAGGCGCAACGCAGCACACCTACAGCGCGATAAAATTCGCGGTTGATATGATGGACTGGCAAGGCACTGACGCGCAGCAGAGTGACACTGGCGCTGTTTATACGCGCATCGATTCTGTTATGCCATCCGTTGCGGATTATGTGACATTTGGCGGCGTTGCAATGTCGATTACTGCGGTCAAGTATGATGCAGCAGATGCGACGGTTAAGCTAACGTTGAGGGCGCGATAATGGCAACCTACGCAGACGGCTTATCAATCCACGTCGAGCTGACTGAATACACGTCGCAAGAAATGCGAAAGCTTGGCATATTGGCAGACCAAGCGATTGTATCAGCAACGCCATTTAGAGATGGCAGAGCCAAGGCTAACTGGTTGATGAGTCTGAATAGCCCAGAAACTGGAACAAACGACAACGAGTCAACGTTTGATCGCGTTGGCACCTTCTCGATTAACCTAGCAAAGTCAGTGATAGATAAATACCCAGCAGACTCGCTACCAGACATTTGGATTTGCAACAACCTTCCATACATTCAGCGCCTGAATGAGGGCTGGTCTGAACAGGCTGGTAGCAAGTACGTCGAAACTGCAATCGAACAGGCGGTCGCTTATGGCAGATAAAAGATTTTCAGAGGCAGTCAAGAGTATTGTCGCAAAGATTGCAAGCGCTCCGCCAGCAGGCGTTGCCATTCAATATCCTAATCAAGCAGGCTGGCAACAACCAGCAAACGCGCCATGGTCACGCCTAACCGTCATCAATACCGCATCAACTAACGTTGCTGTGGGTGGTGGCTCATCTTGGGTTCGACGCAACGGCTTGATTGTGGTTGACGTATTCACACCAAAAGGCTCAGGCGTCAACGGCAATCTTGCACTGTGCGAATCGTTTGTTTCGCTGCTTGAAAACACAGAATTCGGCAATGTAAAGACTTTTGAAGCAAATACCGCTAAAATCGAAGATGACCCTTGGATGGGTTATCAAGTCACTATCAACTTTTATTGCGAGGGCTTTTAAATGCCGACAACAGTAGCAGACCGTCAAATTGTTGGCGGCGATTGGAAGTTTTACCTATCACCTCAAACCGCGAAGGGCGCGATTAACGCCAGTCCAGTGTTTGAGCCTGTGCGCCGCACCAGTGGGCGCTTTAAAAAGTCGATTAGCTACACTCAGAGTTCAGAGGTTAGCTTAGACTTCAACGCCAGCAAGCAAGTGCAAGACACACGCGAGCTGATGGCGGAAATATCAACCGAAGCCACTAAGCAAAGCATTGCGTTGCTGCTTTCTGCAATCCATGGCACCGAGCAGGTTATCAGCTTGACTGGCACCACGTTCGCGGCAACTGCAACAGGATTCACCGATAGCGCTAACGGCTTTACCAACTTGGCTGTCGGTGACTTTATTTTCGTGACAGGCTTTGCCAATGCTGCGTTAAATATTACCTACCGCATCACAGCAAAAGCAAACAACGGCACTATCAGCACTTACCCTGCACCAGCCGCAACAGCAGCCGCTGGCGCATCGGTAACAATCAAGTGCAGCAAAACATACAACGCCAACACGCCGACCTATTACGCAGGCCAAAACCGTGTTATTGACGGTGCGTCAGTTGGCGGCATTAACTACGACACGCCGTATGATGGCATTATCAATCAGCAAACCGTTGAAGTTGGTGAGACTGGCATCATCACATCGACCGTTTCGATGATGTTTGAGCGTGACAGCGCAGCAAGTACAGCAATCAGCGGTCAAACCGATTCAGCGCTTGCTACTGATGCACCATTGTCAGCCGTGCAAAACGTGTCAAACTGGTATCTGAATAACCTAGTTGCGCTGTGTGAAGTTAAATCAACAAGCATTACCATTAACAACAACTACCAAACCGACCAAGCTGCGGGCTGTACGCCGCGCATGAGTCGCGGTCAGTTTGAAGTAACGTTAGAAGGCGCAAGCCGTTCAAGCATTGCAACATCCACTAAGATTCGCGACTTGTACTATGCAGGCACTCGTATCGCGTACGGTGTTGAGTTCGAACATGGCGGCGGTCAAAAGACTGTGATTCATCTGCCGCAGGTTGTTATCACTGAGTGGGATATGGAAGATGGGCAAAACGCCATCGGCTCTAACACCTACAGCGCATCAGCTGAAAAGTCCGACACACTTGGTTATACAGTGGCTATCTTCCGCAACTGGTCATAATCAGAGCGGCAGTATAAACTAGGGGCTTAACGCCCCTTTTTTATTGGTGAAACATGAACCTGTCAGACTACCGCGAATCAAAAGACAAACAGCAAAACGGCTCACCGATTTACGTTGGCTCCGCCGTGTTTTATGTACGCAGACTTGGCACGAAAGAGAGTCAAGAAGCGCTGAAAAACATCAAGCAAGCGCTGTATGGTCCATTTCACAAGATGCAAGACGTAGACAACAACCGTTTATATGGTCATTGGCTCACTGAATACGGCGTGACCAATTGGGAAGGCGTCAACGACCAAGACGGCGAGCTTGCCTACAGCAAAGACGCTGCCCGAAACATCTTTACCAATCCCGACTACTTCTTGTCGCTCAACGATATTCTGATAACTGCCGCTCTACGCTTTGAGAATTACCTAGCAGAAGAAACGCAAACAGACGGAGACAAGCTAGAAAAAAAGTAACGTCCGACTTTAACGGTCGGAATCTACAGGATGATTACAAAACAGCACTGCTGCTCGATAAGTTTGAAGGAACAAACCATGCCGCCGAAGTGTTGAGGGAAATGCAGGCCATTGAGCTTGACGAAAGGCAGGCGGCTTTAATCATGGCATTTTATGATGCGCGCAGAGAGTGCGAGCCAGACAGACGCATCCCGTTAGCGACTTTACAAGCGGTTACTGCTAATATTGAGTATGAGCAAGATTTAGCAATTACTGTGCTGAAAAGATTGGATGACCATTTGATGAAACTGATTAACGACAAGCGGCAGCGCGAGATTGACGCATTAAAGCGAGGTGCTAAGTGACTGACAAAATCATTCGCGTAAAAATCGACGCAGGCGACAGCGCTGCGCAGATTAATCAGCTTGATAAGTCGATGGTGGGTTTGGGTACGTCCGCCGACAAAACAACGGCAGAGATTAACCAGTTAAACCAAATCAACACGCAAACCACCAAAACAGCGCAAGCAGTCAATCAGGCGCTTGGCGGCACATCACAAGGTTTAGCTGGCTTTGGTCGCCAAGCTGGCCAAGCTGGTATCCAGTTGCAGCAATTCGTCGGACAGGTGCAGGGCGGCGTTTCGCCATTGGTGGCGTTGTCACAACAAGCAGCTGACTTGGGTTATGTGCTTGGCTTTCCGCTACTTGGTGCTGTAGTTGGTATCGCTGCGGCGATTGGCGGGCCACTCATTAGCAGTTTTATCACCGCTGGCGACGAATCCGACAAGTTGAAAGACAAGTTAGACGACCTGCAAAAGAAAATTGCTGACTTGGACTCTGAAAGCAAAAAAGCATTTACGCAAGTTGAGCTTGGAAAGCTAAACACCGAGTACGACAAGCAGCTTGAGAAAATACAAGCGCTGCGCCAAGAATCTGCGCGGCTAACCGATGAGCTTAAAAACGCATCGGGGCCAGCGCAAGAGCGCCTAGCGACACAGCTAACGGCGGTCGGTGAAGCGACAAGAAAGGCAGAGAAAGAGTTAAAGACAATCAAGACAACGATTGACGACACAAGCCGAACCATCAACGAGTCATTGGTTGATGGCCAAAACAACGCCATTGACAAAACTGCAAACCTAACGCAGCAGCTTGAACTGCAACAAATCGCACTAAAACAAGGCGAGCTTGCCGCGCTATTGCAAGCCGCTGCAATCCAGACTGGCGCGGATTCGGTTGAGAACCTTGACGCTAAAATCAAGGCGCTGATTATCAGTAACTATGAGCTTGAGCAAGCGCAGAAGGCACAAAAAGAATCCCAAGCCGCACTAACCGCAGAAATCAACGCAGAAGCCGCTGCATGGGCTAAGCAAAGCGAGCAAGACCAACGCAATGCAGAACGAGCGCGACGAGACCAAGAGCGCATCGACCAGCGGCTTGCGAATATGCGGCTTGAGACGCAAACGATGGCGAGCGAGACAGAGTTGCAGCGTGGCGTTATGGAAGGTCGATTTACAGAAGAGCAAGCAAGACTGGCGCAAGAAACGGCTTATCGAATCATGGCAGCCACGAATGAATATCAACAGCTGCTTGAGATTGACAACATCAGCAACGAGCAGCGACTTGCGGCGGAGCAGAGTTATCAAGACCGACTGTATGCCATCAACGAAAGCGCAGCGCAGAAGAAAAAGCAGCTGCAAGAGTACGAATCGAAAACGCGCCTGATGCAGATGGGGCAGCTTGGCAACTCGTTAATGAGCCTTGGACAAGGGCAATCCAAGTCCATCTTTGAGACTGGCAAGAAACTAGCTTTAGCGCAAGCTGTTGTCGCGCTGCCTGCCGCAGTCATGGAGTCGTACAAGAATGGTGGCGGTTATCCGTGGGGCTTGGCTCCTGCTGCTGCCATGCTGGCGACTGGTCTGAAAAACATTCAAAGCATCAAGTCTACGTCATTCGATGGTGGCGGCGGTGGCGCATCTGTTGGCTCAGCAGCGGCTATGTCGACGCCAACACTACCAACAACACCACAGGCTGCGCCGAATGTCGGGGCGTTTGAGATTCGCGGCTTGACGCAGCTATCTGACCAGCTTTCTCGCCTTGATAACGACGAAGTGTTGCCAGTATCATTTACAAAACGTTTGGTCGCGTCGCTGGATTCAGTGCAACGCCTACAAGGGGCTTAACATGGATTTATTTTTATCACCTGAAGCGGTTGTCGCTGGCGGCTCTAATACCAAAGCAACGTTTATCCTGTACAGAAGTGCCATGCAAGGCGCAACAGTCGTTAGCGGTGGCGATGTGTCGCGGCTGCACGACTGGATGACCAACATTCTGTACAGCAAGCCAAGCGGCACGAATACGGTTGAAATATCGTTTACTAGTCAGCCAATCAACTGCGTTGGGCTTGCTGGCGTCAACTGGTTATCTGGCGGCGTGGATTGTGCTTTTTATACATGGGACGGGGCAGCGTGGCAGTTGCAATGTAACCTATCCGCTGACGAAGACTCTGCGCCAGTTATGCGCGTGTTTACGCAGGTTGAAACAACCAAAGCTAAATTCGTGTTTACCAGTACATCAACGCTGTACGTTGGTGAAGCTGCGTGCGGTGAAGCGCTGCAAATGCCGTCTTTACCTGCTGTTGGTTTGCAGCCGTCCGAATGGTCGGATGATGACGATATTACCGCCAGCACAACGCAATCGCTAAACGTTGGCGCATCAACCATCGAGCGCAAAGGTTCGACGCAGGTCATGCAGTTTAACTACATATCGCCAAGCTGGATGGATGGGCAGTTTAAACAGTTTCGCGCTATCGCCAAGGGGCGTCCAGTGTGGTGCGGCTGGAACCAATACGACAGACAAGGTGCTGTGATTTTCGGGCACTGGGAAGCGTCAAAGCCCAAGTTTGATACGTCGTACTTCACATCGTTACAACTAACTATCCGAGGTGTTAGCGCATGAGTTTTGACACTATCAAGCTAACCAGCCAACGCGAAGCCTGCACCATCTTCGAGTTGGATTTAGATATTAATGATCCTGCGCTGGATTCAACATTCGCGCAAGACCCATCAAGCTATGGCACGCCAAAGACCACTGATGACGTTAGAGCGTACAAAGAAGGCGAGTTTCGGACGTACCGCTATGCCACGACGCGCATTGTTAACTTAGACTGCTTTCCGTATCTCAAAGACGCCAAGAGCAACGCACCGAAAGCAAATCCAGGTATCGATATCGGCTTTCGCGCATCGGCTAATATCTCGCTGTCGGACTTCATCAGCACAGACGCTTTTGAGCTGCAAGGCGCGTATGCAGACAGGCGCGTTGATGGAAGCCACTGGGCGAAGTTGTTTGCGCGCAACTTCGTGAAAAACCGACCTGCACGCATCAAGCGCGGGTACTTAGTTAACGGAGTTTATGATGCTGCAAACTTCGTGACAGAGCATTACATCGTAGACGAATTCCAAGGCGTGACGCTTAAGGGCGATGTGTCGTTTTCATTGGTAGATGTGCTGGCGCTAACCAACGGCATCAACGCCAAAGCGCCTGAAACAAGCAACGCCACGTTAAACGCGGCGCTTGTGGTAGCGAGCACGTCAGCAACCATCAACCTTGAAAGCGGCTTAACGGCGGCAGAGATAACAGCTAAATTTGGCGCTAACGGCGCGACAGGCACGCTTGCTATCGACAGTGAGTACATCGGCTACACGGTCACAAGTGCAACAGGTGTTGCTCCTGTGGTCGTATCGCTAACGAGTCGCGGCTTGTTTGGCACTGTTGCTGCTGACCATGCTATCAATGCAACGGTGCAGCGGTGTTTGGCATGGCCAGCGCTAACCAACATCATCGATATCATTGACACGTTACTGCGCGACCATACCGATATAGATGAGAGCTATATTCCATCAAGCGAATGGGCAGCGCTCAAGGCTGGTGAGCTGTCCGGATTCATGTTGAAAAACTGCATCGCCAAAGAGACTGAAGTTAAAAAGCTGCTCAATGAATTGGTGCAAATTGCAGGCTTGACCATGTATGTTGATGTGGTTGAGCGCAAAATCAAAATCACAGCAACACCTAATTTCGATTCACCTGTAATTACATTCAACCAACGAGAGCATTTAGAGCTTGGTACGCTTACTGTTAGAAACAAGTTTGATAAGTTGGTTACGCGCCAGTTGGTTAGTTGGGCTCCGCTTGACTACTCCAAGGATGAGCAAAACAACTACCAAAAAACGTTCCGAGTTGCCGCAATCCTTGAAGAAGATAAAAGCCGACTTGGCACCAAAAGCGCAGGCGCTGACGTTGTTTCTAGATGGCTACCAAACACGCCAGATGGCAACCAAATCGCAACAGGCATCGCACAGCGCAACGTGGCGCGGTTTAGTCAAGTACCTGTTGAGGTCAGCTTTGAAGTGGATTCAGCATACATCGGCACTGTGACAGGCGGGCGCATGTGGCTTGGTTCAGTCTTTGGCGTTGAGACAGTCAACACAGTGTATTGCAATGGCGCGTTTCAGCCTGAGCTGCTGACCTGCCAGTGTATCGCCATTGCTGCCACAAATCGAGCCGACAAATGGCGCGTGACTGGTATTAGCTATAAGGCAAACGTACCTCCAAATGCCGATTACTACATCGACGCTGGCGAGTATTACAACTACATTCTTGCTGATAACTTCATCTTTGACGAAGCGCGGGAATACATCGTTGTCATCAACCAAGGCGCTGCGTTCGGCTCGACTTCGACGGCTTGGGCGGCTTTCCGTCAAGGCACTTTCCCAAGCGGAGCGACACTAAAACTAATCAACCAAGGTCAGCTTATCGGCAAAGGTGGCGCTGGTGGGGTGGGTGCTTCGCCTGAATGGGATAGTGAAAACCAAGTCTGTAACAACGTGCTTGGCTTAAACGGCGAGCTTGGCGGCGCAGCGCTTGAGCTGTCTACCGATTGCATCATCGATAACTCGTTTGGCTTGATTGCATCGGGCGGCACTGGCGGCACTGGCGGTTTCGGCTATTGTGTTGGCGCTATCACGTATGCTGGCGGCGGTGGTGGAGGTGGTCAAGGCTTATCTGGTGGCGTTGGCGGTAGTGCTGGTACTGGCACAAGACCAGCGACTAATGGGCAAGATGGCACTAAAAACTTCGGCGGCATAGGCGGCACTGGCTTTACAGGCGCTGGTGTAGGCTTCCAAGGCGGTGCGCTTGGAGGTTACATTGCGATTAAGAAAAACGGCAAGACGCTCACCATCACAGCAGGCAACAACAGCGAGCAGGTGCGTGGCACGATTGTTTGATATACACTAGACTGATTGAGTTAAAGGAGCTTTACGAATGCAAAAATACAATGGTCAGTTAATCCGTCAATTCGCGTCTAGTGTTAGCGGTAATGCGGCTAGTGGCGTTACTGTGACGGTGCGCCGCAAGTCCGACAACGCACTTGCTACGCTGTACGTGGACAACAACACAGCAGGCGCTACGCTGTCGAATCCGATTACGACCACCGATAAAGGCTTTTTTGCATTTTATGCCGCAGACGGCGTTTATACGCTGACATTCTCGGACAATACGCCGCAGCAAGTTATTCAACTGCAAGACGTTGCAGCGCTGCAAGACCAATTCGACAGCGCGGTGCTTAATGCTGGTTATATTCCAAGCGGCACGTTTGCGGCTGGTGCTACGCTGACGCAAGCAAATCAGGTGCTGTCTGATGGGTCAAGTTATTGGCGCTGGGACGGGTCGTTTCCTAAGACTGTAACGGCTGGTAGTGCGCCTACTCCGACGGGTGTTGGTGGGTGGGTTGTTTTAAGTGACTTTGCGTTAAGAAATGAACTAGCATCCACAAGCTCAAGCGTGCTGGTTGGCGGGGTGTCTGCTGCAATACTTGGAAGCCGAGGCAATAAGTGGGCCGTTGTTACAGATCCATCCTTTGGCGCTGACAACACTGGAGCTGTTTTTGCGACAGATGCGTTTATGGCGGCTCAGGCCAACAGTAATTTTATTATTGTGCCACCAGGGATTTACGCTATGGACCCAAGCAAAAAGGTGCGAATTTTCAGCGGAAAGACTTGGTTTTTCATGGGGGCAACATTCACGAAGCCAGCTGGCGCTGGGACTATGTTTGCCGCTGAATTCGAAACAGACTTCAATCTTCTTGGGGCGGCTACTTTCGTAGGTAACGCAACGCAGTCTGACGTACAAAACAACACTGGGTTTACTGGTGAAACAGGATTAAGGATTGAATCTTGTGCAAGGTACAAAGTTGGAGATTTCAAATTCAAGGGGCTTGCTGGATATGGCCTCAAGATGACCGGTTCTGCTGGCGCTTCACCATATTTTGGCGAGCGCGGTCGCTTTGCTTCAATCAGTGCATCACTATGCCATTTCGGGATTGATATAGATGCTGGAAACGGCAGCGAATACAACACATTTGTCAACTACGACTTGTCTAACAACAGGGTTGGACTACGGCTTGGCGCAGGAAATAACACATTTTCAGGCGGCAGCATCACTGGGAACCGATACGCAAACGTCCAGCTCACTGGTGGTCAGAACAATGGCCACGGTGTTATGTCATCAACAACAATAAACCATGCTGGCGTGTACAACTTGCTTGCTCAGGATGTAACAGTTGGATTTACGTTTGCTGGATGCCATTGGTTTGGCAACGCTGCAAATTCATCGTCTGGTCAAATATTTATACAAAACTCTGACGGAATTGTGCTTGATGGTGGGACGCTGGACTGCTGGGTTAACGTTTGGGGTGGATCTCTTAGCGGTTATCACAAGATATGCAATATGTGGTGCTCTGGTGGTTATGGCAAGGTCAAGATATACGACGACTTAAATCTACGGCCAACAAACATGCTTGTTTCTGGGTGTTTTGGCGCTGGAGCGAGGGATGCTGTCACAGGAGACTGTATCAATTCTCCAGACGTTTATGTGTCTCTTGGTCGTGGACCCAACGGTGGGCAGATACTGACGCTCGGAACTTATACGGTGCTTCAATTCCCATCAAATTTAGTGCTTCGGGATGATCGCAGGGCTTGGAATTCATCTACAAACTTATTTACTGTTCCTGCGCAGATGGGTGGTATATATAAAATTTCTTTTAGAGCGACATTTCAAACAACAGGTACGATTGATATAAAGACAAGCCGCCTAAGAATATTGAAAAATGGATCAACCACAGGTATTACATACCGAGCTTATAGCAAGGGAGCGGCAGCAGATAACACCGATATCATCAGCATCGATGTTAATGAGCAGGTATTGCTGGTTGACGGCGATACCTTGCAATTTGAGGCAAAAATTGACGGAACAGGTACGCAGGTTTTTTCAGACCCAGATAGTCGGATGGTTCTTGAAATAATAAAAATCTAATAGGTGCAGATAAATGCCAAAATTCATTCTCGGAAAGCGCTCTACAGACAACCTAAACGGCGTCCATCCTGACCTTGTGCGCGTAGTGAAACGCGCCTTGGAGCTTTCCGAGGTGGATTTTACTGTTATCGAGGGGCTGCGCACGAAAGAGCGGCAGGCGGAGCTATTGAAACAAGGCTTCACTCGCACCATGAATAGCCGTCATATCATCGGGCAGGCGGTTGATATTGTGCCGCTACCTGTGGATTGGAATAACAAGGCGCGGTTTGGCTTGGTAGCTGCCGCGATGAAAGCGGCGGCGGCTGAGCTTGGCGTGAAAATCACGTGGGGCGGTGACTTTAAAACGTTTGTCGACCTGCCGCATTATCAGATAGAGGTAAAGTAATGGACCCACTAAGCGCACTATTCGACCTTGGCAAGACAGCCATCGAAAAAATATGGCCAGACCCGAGCAAACGAGCTGAAGAGCTATTCCGACTTGAGCAGCTAAAACAGCAGGGAGACCTTGCGCTGATGAAAGCGCAGGTTGACTTGCTGCTGGGACAGATTGAAGTCAACAAGATTGAAGCTCAATCTTCATCGCTGTTTGTAAGCGGCTGGCGTCCTTGGGCTGGCTGGGTTGGCGGCGTTGCGTTTGCTTATGCGTCCATCGTTGAGCCAATAGCGCGCTTTGTGGCCAAAGTGGTTTATGACTATCAAGGCAACTTCCCCGAGATAAACACCGAGCTAACCATTCAAGTGCTGCTTGGCATGTTGGGTTTGGGCTTGATGCGCAGCTTTGATAAAAAGCAGGGGACTGATACCAAATGAAACTAATCTTCGGACGCAACAACCTTCCGTTTTCATGGCTCATTAGAATATTTACGTGGTCCCGCTGGTCGCATGTTGGAATCGTTGTCGGTGATAAAGTCATCGAAGCCACAGCGCTGCACGGCGTGGTAATGACGCCAATCGCTGATTTTATCAAGCGCTACAACGACCATTCGTACGCCACCATGCTGACAGAAAACGACGACGATGCAGAGTTTCGCGCATTGCAAGAAGTCGGCAAGAAATATGATTTCTCCGCTATATTTGGTATATTGTTTCGTAGCGGTTGGAATCAAGACAACGCTTGGTTTTGCAGCGAGTTAGTCGCTCATGCCGCTGGCACGTACCGAAAAGACCGCGTTAGTCGGATAACGCCAGAGATGATTTGGAGTAATAGCAAATGACGTTGATTGAGTTAGCGAAAGAATTGAGCAAGCCAGAATATGCAACGCTCGACAACGCGCAAGCGCTAGCCTACTTGAAAGTACAGACAGTGCAGGAGTCGAATCTAATTCCTGCAACAACGGTAAATCAGATGTTTGCAAAGCTGGATTTGACAGGCTCCATCCAAGATATTGCCAACGACAGCGCAAGCCCGTTTCGCCACAAGATGGCGTCTGTGATTTTGTCTATTACCGGCAATCATCCGTTTAACTTTATTCAAGGCACAACGGCAGGCGATGGCAATTTACAAATGTTGGACGCAATGATTGCGGGAATTCCAGCGATGTCGGCAAAGCTGACGCAATTTAAAAGTGCTATGTTTAGCCTGTCGAATTACAAGCCTCGCTTTCCGTCGGTTACGCTTGATGATGTTATCAAGGCTCGCGCCGCTCAATTGTCACCTACTGACACGTGGCAACCGCTCGCAACATCAAACAACGCTGTCAACATCTGGCTAAGAACCAAAGCGCCAGAATCAACGCATATCGTCATCCAACACCAAGACGTTTTACCAGATGGCAGCTTGTCCGATTGGCGGCACAGCACAGCGGTTCATGGTGTTGAGTTGGTAGGTGAGTATCAAGCCGCGATACCAACAAAAGCAGGCAGGTCGTATCGCTGGCGGTGTGAGTATGCGCTTGACTGCGTGGTGAGTTAGTTATGCCTTACTACCTTAACAATGCATCATCATCCAGCGCTGCGGTAAATATACCATCAATCGTTGTTGGTGCTACGGTTGGTGATTACATAGAGGTCAAGGCTGTTGCCAACTCTGGCAATCCATCAAACAACTACCGTGTTATAGGTCAGCAATCTGGTTTCAGCAATTTCATTGAGATACGGCCAGCATCTGCGGCTCTTGCGTGCGGCGGCAGTAGCGTAACTTTTACGACTGGGTACACTCAGCCAGCTGTCGGCACAATATTTACAGTCAGATTCACTCGCGCAAGCTCAACAACTTGGCGGTGCACATTCAACGGCTCCGTCCTTGGTTCAGACCTGTTTAACAGTGCAAACCTAACAATTGACTGTATTGGAAGGTTTGCCAACTCCACGACAGAGGCATTTCGCGGCGGATTCTATTATGTCGCAATCAGCACAAACGGCGGCGCATCTGCAACGAGATACTACGACCCGTCAGGAACCAGTAGCGGCACAATACTACCTGACACCGTAAATAGCGCCAATAATGGCACGCAGGTCGGCACATGGCCAGCCAACGACTCAGAATGGGTTTTCTACAGCAGCGGCGGTACAGCCTACGCCGACCTACTAAACGGCGCGACATTCAGCAGCAGCGTCGGCGCGCTTGTATCATCAATAGCGCACTTGGATGCGCTTGTTGGTGTTACGTACACGTCTAGCATCGGCACGCTTGCGTCGTCAACAGCGCATACAGACGTTTTAAATGGCGTTAGCTACACATCATCAGTTAACAGCCTAAACGCAACCCGCGGTTATGGTGACATGTTAAGCGGATTAACGTACAGCGCATCAGTTGGGCAGCTTGACGCAACTCGCGGTTATTCGTCATTGCTGGTTGGTGGTGCGTATGCGTACACTGTCGGCAACTTGGAATCAACCAACACAAGCGCAGCAGGACGCGACGATGCACTTCAAGGAGTTAACCTATCGCTTGTTGTCGGCTCGCTTGTATCGACCGTGCAGCGCAATACAACGCTTGCAGGATTGAGCTATACATCAGCTGTCGGCAATCTATCCGCATCGCTTGCGTACAATAGCGCACTGCTTGGCTTGACGTACAGCACATCGGTCAACACGTTACTGCACACATGGTCGGGCGAAGTGACAGTAACGATTGAAGGTTATACAATTAGGTATGCCGACAGCATTGTCGCTGCGGCGTATGCAAACGACATTATCAGCGCAGGCTACGCTGCGGACATATTGGAGCGAATTACATGGCAACACTAACGGCAACTAAATTTCAATCATTTTCAGAGGCGCTTTGCGAGAAGGTGCATAACCTTGGCTCTGATGCGCTCAAGGTTTATCTGACAAACGCAACTCCAAACGCTGCGACACACACAGTTAAGGCTAACGTGGCAGAGATTGCAGGCGGTAACGGATATACAGCTGGCGGTATCGCTGTAACAGTTACAGCATCGTCGCAAACTGGGGGTACTTATACGCTGGCGGTTAACGTTGATACCACGATTACGGCAACTGGCGCAGTTGGCCCATACACTCACTACGTGCTGTACAACGACACGGCAACAAACGACGAATTGATTGCATTCTGGCCGATTGGTTCAAGCGTTACATTGGCAAACGGTGACACGCAGCGTATCCAGCTGTCCAGTCCATTAATCACATTGTCATAAGGCGGTGACGTATGCAAAACGTCATAATAAAAGGCAAGGACAACCCTGTAAGGCTAACGTTTAGCTTTACGGGAAGTGTTACGCTTGCCTCGTTTACATCGCTGACGCTTACCATTGGTGGCGAGTCGTACACGACAGCAGGCGGTAAGTTGACGGTTGATGGCAATGATTTGGTGTTGTCGATTGGCGACACAACTGCGCTTGCTGCTGGTTGTTACCATCCTGAGATTGTCGGCTATTCAACGCAGTTTAACGATGGCTATTTACTTTCAGGTGAAAAGCTGCGAGTATTACAGCAACCTATCGTTATTCGTTGACATTCTCCACGTTCTCCACCGTTGTTAGACCTTTAAGCCGCTTTATGCGGCTCTTTTTTTACGTTGCGGCTCAACGCCAAGCCGTCGAAAGATTCCTGTTAAGCAACCGACGCTAACGTTAAAACTAGCGGCAAGCTCTGCCATGGTCATCTTTGACATTTGGTACATCTGCACGGCTGTGGATGTATCGTGCGGTGTTAGCTTTCTGGAAACGCTTTTGCATCGTCTCTCTGTGATTCCGTGGCGTTTTAATGCGCGATAGATGTTTGTTTGCTCCAATCCGTACTTTTTGGCAATTTCAGCAACTTTGATTCCCGCCATGTAATCTTTGGCAATGTCATCATCTCGCTGCTTAATGTTCTTGAATCTGGCATGCCGACGCATACCCGCATTTATCGCTGTCTTTGACACCTCGTCATTTCGACAGCCAACAATCATCGCAATCACTTCAACCTTTTCGCCGTTGCCGTACATCTCAAGAATCTGTTTTCGTTGTTTATCGTTTAACATTATTCCTCCGTTGCCGTACGCCGTATTTATTCATCGTTTGGTAAATCTGGCTGTCTTGCAATCCAGTCTCTGCGCGTATTTGTTTGAGTGGAGCACCTTGCAAATACATCTGCATAGCCTTCAAATGGCTTGGCATGATTTGTCTTAATTCACGCCGTCTTAGCCCATGCTTATTAGCAATAGCCGACACCGTGTTAATTGAGCAGCCATGTGTTGCTGCGATATACGCCAACTTCAACCCGCTGGCGTAGTCTCGCTTGATTGCGTCATGGTCGAATTCTCTGTTGCTATGCACGACCAATAAACTCCGCTGTGTGCTTGGTATAGATTTTCCCACTCGCAACAAGCCACCCAAAGCCATAAGACGTTGCGGTTGTGACCTTGCCAGTCGCTTTGATGCGGATTCGCATTAGTTGCGGCTGGGTTGGTTTTCCTAAGTTGTGCGTTGGGGTCATTCTGCACCACCTTGCCGCACTTTGGCGGCGAATTTATCGGCTATGCTGTCCCAGTCGTGAATATTATAGTTAGCTCCACAATGGCAGCCAGCGATAAACCCAGCACGCCCCGCCTCAGCACGGATTTCTGCAATCTGTTTACGTTGCTTCCACAGCTCGCAATGCTCTTTGTATATCTCACTGTCAGAACCTACTCGGTGCGCGTGAACGTCCAGCATGTAAACTGGGATGTAACAGCCGTTGTCCGAATCCGGATAAAAGCTCCCATCTTCTTTTTGCTCAGTCACATACTGAACTTGTGATTCGTTGGTGAAACCAATGTGAATCAGCTTACGTTGGCGCAATTCGTTCTCTAGGTTCTTAACCTTCGCCGCCAACGCATCGCGTTGCTCACGTGCTTTAGCTTTCATGTCACGCTGTTGGCGTGCGTTTTCTTCAGCTGTCTGCAGCTTCAAAACCAACGCATCGCGCTCAGCCTCCAACTTCTCAGCATTACGCTGAAACTCATCCATTTTCCATTCATCTGGGCGGTCACAGCGCCATTTGCCTAATTCTTCTGATAGTTTCATCTCACTCACTCCACCCATTCCGCTTAATAACAAGTCCAGCATACCGCAGCGCCTCACAGATTAGCGGCTTGCCTTGCATTACAGCCCTGTCTGCGTTTTCGCGCATCGTCTCAGAATCGTCAAATATGTAGCCGCCTTTGATGCACGTTTCGTCGATGACGTTGTAAAATTCTACTTGGTCACGCGCTTGCTCGATGCGCGCTTTGATTTCGTTGATACCAGACATATTACTTTCTCCATGGATAATCGTTACCAGTCCGCAGCGTTTCCTGCCAGTGGCGCTCTTGCTGCTCGATTTCGCGGTTGTGTTTGCTGACGTTGCGAATCAACAAAGCCAGCGCCGCGATGTTTGCCAGTATTAAGATGGTGATAATCATAACGCTGCCGCCTCAAACATTAGATGTAACGTTAAAAACAAGCCAGCAACTGCGATGACTGACCAGACTAAACCTTCCACAAACTCACTCCGATACACTTTGCGACGCTCCATATACAAGCCCTTCCATTGTTGCTAATAAGTCAGCTAACTGCGCTGCGTTTTCTAATTCCGCGGTGTATGACTTGAATGGCTCCATCGATGGGTTCTCCAAGTCAAACAGCGCTACATTTACTAAAACGTTTGCCACTGATACGTAGCACATGCCGACGATACGCTCACCGCGATATTGTTGGCAGTTGTACAGGTATGCCAAGCGCTGCAATTCAGCCACCACAGCGCCTGTGGCTGCGTCGTATCCTGCTAAGGCTTCCACCGTCTTGCGATGGCGCTTGGCTTCGCTCCAGCGGCTTACAGCCGCTTTGCTGATACCGTAGTGGTCGGCTAGTTGTTTTTGATTCATGGTGTTCATCCGTTGTTGTGCAGCACCGCGCTGCATGAGTTAACTATAAGTCAACTATGGAATAGTGCAACAACTTTTTGACTGGTCGGAGGAGTGATAAGAAAAAGGCGCGTTATGCGCCTACTTCTACAATATTGAAATCTATATTCTCTATCTTCTCCTGATTTGCCTTTTCAATAAGCTGGTTAGACTTAAATCTTGAGTAGTCTATGTGATGGTGCCATCTGTTGAACTTCCACACCACGGCAGAGACATCTGGATGCAGCTCGCTGAGCATTTTTGACTTCGGCAGCGTGCCTTCGCTGTCATAAAAATCCGCACTATTTCCGCCCCTCATTCGCTGTGTGGTTACTTTTCCACACAGAAATGCGTTTAGCTGTATTGTGCAAAGCCCGTCTTTTAAAACCCTTAGCGACAGGTCGGTGTCCTCGTTGTATCTTCCTCGCCATCTGTAACCGGATTCATTATCAATTAGCAGACAGCTATAAATCCTTGTGTTTGCAACAAATGGCGGCACTGGATCTCCTGACTTTGCAAAGGAGTAATAGTTAAGGCCTGCTACTGGTACGTTAGAAAACTTATCTATAAAGCATTCGGACAAATAAAAAACAGAGCTGCTATTGCATTCTTTTTTCTTGTTATTGTTCAGGTGATGGAAAGCGTCTAAGTTGTCATCCATTACCCAATGCTTTTTGCTTCCATTAGCAAGCGAGTGGTCTATACAAAAGTTTCTTGCAGCGCCTGGCCCTACGCTTTTTGTCATCCCCAAGCTGTCGCAAGTGTCGTATTCTTGCTTGTATTTTTCAGGCAAAACAAGTAACTCTGCAAATTTGTTTTTTGTTGCTCTGTAGGCATCCAGCTCGTTTTCCTCAATGACTATGAAGTGGTTAACGCGCATCTCTGCAAGTGCTTTTGTTGTCAACCCGTTATGGCTGCGTCCTTTTGATACTATATAAATAGGGTATTTGTTTTTTATGTCTTTTGAGGCGACATAAATCTCTTTTTTTTCAGACCTGTGCGGCTTATACGGGAACCAAATGCTTTTTGTTTTTTCTGTTACCTTCTGCTCTGCGGCGTCAGCAAGGCTTTTCCTGCAATCAAAATAAGCCGTTTTCCCATCAAAATACCTAGCTCTACCTATGAATTCTATCATGTCGTTTTTATTGCGGAATCTGACAAAAACAACAGACCCATCGACTGATGCAGAAATCTTTATGTCTATAATTTTTTGCTGATTGAATTCGGGCATTCCTGACCAATAATTCATATTATCCTCCGTTGTTATTCCCACCAACCCTACCACACTCACTCAGTCAAAGTGGTACAACCAGCACCGCCGCTTGCCGGAACCGCTCCAGTATGGCGGCTGGTATGTCGTGCGGTGGTAGGTCGGTGATGTTAGCGTTTAAGCGCCAACATCAAATCGCGTTGTGTTTTAGCCTTATCAGTCAAAACCGAAATGACTCTTGCGTCAATAGTCGATTCTGAGCAGATATGGATTATCCTCACGGGCTTGGTTTGCCCCTGGCGATATAGTCGGCAGTTGAATTGCTCGTAAAGCTCTAGCGACCAATTCAAGCCAAACCAAACAATGACGCTACCGCCTTTCTGCAAGTTGAGACCGTGACCAGCACTCGCAGGATGCGCCAACAGCATTTTTATTTGTCCGGCGTTCCAGCGGTTGATCGTTTCTGTATTTTTATCCAGTACAACCGCATCGGGGAACTTGTTCGTCAATCGCTCCAAGTCGCTTTTGTAGTTGTAGGCAATCAGTAAGTTTTCGTTTGGGTTATCTTCGAGCAAGTCCGCCAGCGCTTCGAGTTTGGCATTGTGGATCTCAACCCAATTCTTCAAATCGTCAACATACATTGCGCCGTTTGCAAATTGCAGTAGCTTGTTCGCCAATACGGCAGCGCTTTGCGCTTCAATGTCGTGACCGTTCATTTCCAAGAACAACTGATTTTCAAAATCCTCATACGCAGCAAGCGCTTTTTTGTCGAGTTGCACCGATAAAACCGATGGTACATAGTCGGGCATATCCAAATAATCTTCGGCTTTCATCGACAATGTATAGTCGGCGATCAACGCTTGGATTTTCTCGTTCGCACCTTCTCGCGGCGAAAACTTATAGCCCATGTAATCGGATTCAAAAAAGCGCTGTTTGTAGGTAGTCATTGTTTTACCAAGCGCGGCTCCAGAATCGACAAGGTAGGTTTGCGCCCACAAGTCCAGCAGCCCGTTTGGCGAAGGTGTGCCAGTCAACATGACCAAGTGCGTCGTTTGCGGCAAAATGCGTTTAAGTGATTTAAAGCGTTGACTCGATGCGCTTTTAAAGCTGCTTGCTTCGTCAATAATCACGCAGTCAAACGGCCAGCGCTTTTGATACAGGTCGCACAACCACGACACGTTTTCACGGTTAATCACATACACGTCAGCTTGCGCTTGTAGCGCTTGCATACGCGACTTCTCGCTGCCAGTGCAGACAGATACAACCAAATGGTTTAAATGCGCCCAGTTGCGTGCCTCTTGCTTCCAAACGCTGTTGGCAACACGTAGCGGCGCAATGACCAAGACGCGACTCACTGAAAAGCTGTCAAGCAAATCAGTGATTGCGGTCAGTGTCGTTACACTTTTGCCAAGTCCGCAATCCAACCACAATTGGCATCTTTTTTTATTGATTATAAAATCAGACGCCTTTCTTTGATAATTATGCAAATTTTCTCTATTTAGCATTTTGTTCACCGTGTCTTTTTGAAAACCCAAGCCGCAATTCTTCGGCCTTTCTCATGGCGATGGCCACATCTTTATCTTCACTGCTTCCGAGATGGTACGTTTCCCCGTTAAATTTCATTTGAGCGCACCATTTAGAAGTTTTCTTGTTGAAATAAACACCGGTCACCCCGCTTGTGTTTTTGCTGGATAACCTTAGATTCATGTGATTTTGTTGGATTGTGACGCTTGCCAGATTTTCGAGTCTGTTGTTGGCTCTATCACCGTCTTTGTGGTCTATAAAATCTGGCCAGTGACCGTAAGAAATCAGCCATGCCAAACGATGAGCCCTATAGAACTTTCCAAAAATTAAACAATGGATATATCCTTTGCCGTCAACTGTTTTTATTTCTTTACCCGAATATCGTGTATTCCAACTTTTAAGGCTGCATGGTTTGTTGATGTGCTTTTCTGTGCGGGGTTTCCAATACATTTTCCCGTTTGAAGGGTTGTATTCTACGAGCTCTTTTGCCTGTTCGGCTGTGATTGGATGAATCATTGTAAATTGCCCTTTGGTTTAAACATAACGTTTAGTATATACCAAAGGGCAAACAATTCAATTTTTATTTATCCCGTGAAAGCATTTGCCACCTCGATATTGTCAATAACCAGCACCGTGCAGCCAAGAGCAATTCGGCGTTCGTGATCACGCCGTTGCAGTTTGGTCGGTCTCGCACCTGGCGCTTTTAGCTCAATAAAAATAATTTTACCGCCAGGCAATGTAACAATGCGGTCAGGTACGCCGCGACGATTCGGGCTTGTGAACTTTTCACACAAGCCTCCTAAAGACTCAACGCGCTTGACTAGCGCTTTTTCAATATCACGTTCAAGCATGACCGACCTCTTTCAATAGTTCGTTTGCCATTTCAATGTATCGCGCATAGTCGACGTCTTGCGGTAGCGTATCGCTCAGCGTCATCATCGGTCTTGCGCCGTCAGACTTCGGCACTTTGTTGCTGTTCTTGGCGTATGCAATGCAAACGTCTTTATCGACAGCGCGGCTATAGTAAAAGCGAACAGCTTTGCCCAAATACTCACCACGCCAAACAGCGCCACCCGTCACGCGACGAACCGTTAAGAATTGGCGCACGTCTTGGCATTGCGTCACGGTCGTTTCAATAGGTGTTCCGTTTGCCAGATACTGCGCAACCGCATCAAACGCAATGTTACAATCTGGGTTCTTGGCCAAGCCGCCATCGGCAAACACGCCTTTGCGCTTTATCTCGCCGTCTGTCTTAACAGCAACGTAGTTGTTGACGTCGCGGCTAGCCAACAGCTTGTATTCTGCGCGTTCAAGCTCATAGCTAGTTGTCAGCATCCAATCAAACGCGATATTTTCCATGTCGTTGATTTTGTCTAACGGGCAACGCAACACAATGCCGTCAGTGTTGGCGCTAACTACCGCGACCCCTGCAAGCTCCATCGATTCGATTAGCATCAGTAGTGCAAGCTGACCTGTGATTGTTGTTTGTATCATCAAATCGGGCGCGTACAACGCCGACCACTTCGAGCCAAGTTTTCCGAACGAACCGTTGACGCAAATCTTGAGAGTGTTTGCCGTCACTTTGTCGCCTTCTTTCTTGGCTTTCAGTCGTCGGTCAACGATTGACTGATAAACCTTTAGAAATGGCGCGCCCATCGATTTGGGTGCAAGGTTTTGTTGCAAGATGATGTTCGGGTAGTAGCTGGCGACGTCATAGTCAAACAATCGATGATTCTCATCGGCGCGAACTAGGCGCGATTTCTCGCAGCTATGCAAGCCGCCAATGCCAAGGCTGTACTCAGTATCGCCCACTTTGATTTGAGCCTTTGCAAGCTCATCAGGCATCTTAACAGAGCCATTGTCGGCCAAGCGGAAAGGGATGGTTGTAACTAGCTTGAAAATGTCTTGCAGTTGCTTGGTTTGAAAGCTGATTATTTTTGGATCTAAGTAACGAAACACCGTTGAGTCATCAATATCAGGCTTGCGGTATTCGCGACCAGTCATCTTGTGCAGTTCTGACTTAATCACCGCTTCGGCAATCTGTGCGTCCGATTTGCTGCGAAGGTCAACGCCGTATTGTTCCGACATTTGGCAACGCAAATCAATTTGCTTTTCAAGCGACTTATACAGCAGCCATGTTGTTTCAAGGTCGTTTACGCAATAATCGCGCAACTCTTTGCGCTGTTCTGCTGTGATTTTAGCGTCCGGCTCAATCGGCAAATCTTGCACGGTCGGGGCGTGCAGTCTTGCGCCGTAAATCTTCAAGCTGCTTTGACCTGGCGCAACTTCGATGATGTCGATGTGATCCCAACTGTCAGGAATACGCACATCATGCTTGCGAAAAATCTGCCAAGCAGACAAATTGCTTTTGATAATGTCGTCGCACAACTTTTTAATCGACAGATTTGACCAGCCGCAAAGCGCAGCGTAGATAATGCCAAGGTCAAACGAATTGCCGTTAAAACTAATTGTGGTGCAAGTATTCATCAACGATTTGACCGACTTAATGTCAAAGTCTTGACCGTCGAATTTCTCAAAGTGCCAAATTTTATTTGTAGCGGGTTCAAAAGCGGATAAAAGCAGATAATTTGAATAGACTTCGCAGTCTATAACGATTTGTTTTTTCATGGGAGTAGCCCGTAGTTAGAAAATAAAAAGCGCCCCGAAGGGCGCAAGGTCAACAAATTTTAGAATTCGTCGTCATCGCCAAATGCATCAAACGCATCGGCTGAAATACCACCATCGCCGAACGGCTCACCATCGCGCACAAACTGCACGCCGTCAAGCTGTGCGTTTACACGTTTACCGTACTGGTTATTCTGACCCCACAGCGACACGATAGCGTTCACGTAGCAGCCAGCATACACGATGTTGTCATCTTCGGTGATTGGTGACTTTTCACGGTCAATGACCAACGGGCGTTTTTTGGTAGACGCCTTGATTGTCATTTTACCTTCGTATTCATCGCGACCCATGTCGTCGCCATCTTTCAAACAAACTTTGTCAGATGCGACTTTTGACTTGATGTCGTCTTTCTGAATACGCGCGATTTCAGTTTCAATCTGTGCGATAACGTCAGCGTGTTCTTTCTTGTCAAGAATGAATGTCGCTTCGTATTTGCCAGTTGGAACACCGCCAAAAGCAGCTTGTTGAAACAATGAAGGGAAAGACAGACGAACATTTTGTAATTTAATTTTAGCCATTTTAGCTTCTCACATTTTGGTTTAAGTTGATTGTCATCGCTGACGGTTTTAAGCATAGCTTAACTGTTTAATCGTTGCAAGTATCAAAATCAGAAATATTTGCGCCGATTGGTGGGCGCTTGTCCGATGCTGGCGCAAGCGTTGGTTTGCCTTGTGGCTTTGTTACCAATTCGTGCAGCAGGTCGGCTTGCTTTTTGCCCAAAAGTTTTTCGGCCTGTGCAACGCTGACAAACGTCTTTTTGTACAGGTCGGATTCTTCAAAGCGCTCAGATAGCACTTGTTCGGCGTGCTGCTCATCAATCCATTGACGGATGCTACGACCTTCAACCAGCTTGTAACCGCCGATGTTCTTGCCGTCCAAAATCTGCTCTGTTGCGTACTGCTCGACAGATGACAACCAGCTTTCAATCAGCTTGCGATTGTCCAGTGCAAGTTTTAACTGCGATTCGGTCAATTGGTTTAGCTTTGGTAACGAATCGATGTCGATGACTTCAAACGATTGTAGCAGCGTTGTTTGCGTCAGGTTGTAAAGCGCCGGACACGTTGCTTTAGCCTTGCACCATTGACACTGCTTGTCGCCTGGCACGCGCTCAGCGTTTGGAGTGCAAGCCATGTTTGCGCGCTCTTTGATGTAGCTTGCAAACTCGTTTAATTGCTCGACAGTTATTTCCCACTCGCTGATGTGATCAAGTCGAGGCTGCACAATCGCAATAGATACCTTCTCAATGTCGGCAAACGAACCGAAGTCATTGATTGCGCCCAATGCGTACAGTTGAGCTTGGTAGTTGTTTTCGGCGTCGACCTGAACACCTTTCCCGTATTTCAAGTCAATCACGCGCAATGTCTTTGACTTCGCATCAATTACAATGGCGTCAGACGTCCCAAAACCTTCTGGCACCCACGGACTGAAATCAACGCGCTGTTCGTAGAAGTGTTCGCCACTGAACGAACAAACGTAGTCAACATATTGTTGCACGTATTCGCACATTTCCAAATCGACTTGTCGACCTTCAAAAGTCATGCCTTCGCATGATTTGCAAGACACGCCGTTATTTAAGCAGTATTCCGCCAATGCGTGTGCGGTTGTACCTTCGGCTGCAAACTCACTACCTTTGTCTTGGAAACCTTCTTCGGCGCTGACGCTGCCAGGGCAACGCGCCCAGCGGTCAGAACCGGACGCGCTTAAACGCGCATGAGCAGCCATTACAGCTGCTCCAGTTTTTGCACGAATGCTTGTAGATTTTCAGGTGATAAGTCGGCCACCTTCGCGGCTTTGTACTCTGACAAAATCGCTTTGATTTTCGACTTGTTGGCTGGGTCTTTACGACTCAACTGCAAACACATCGCTTGCGCGTCATCGGCGCTAACGGTAGCCTTTGCGACCTGCTCAACGACTTTCACAGCTTCTTGCACGACAGGCGCAACGGCTTGTGGTAAGTCGACCGTTTGATTGACTGGAGTTGTCAACAGTAAAACCATGTTTGCGTTTAGCTTTTCAATTGCAGCGGTAAGCTGCTCAATTTTGGATTCTAAGGACATTTTCGTTTCTCACTTTTTAAGTTGATTGGCTTTGTAGTTTTAAGCTACACTTACATTTTAAGCATAACTTAAAACGAGGTCAACCATGTTAGATGAATTGTTTTTACACTTTGGAAGTCAGTCGGCGCTTGCTCGACGTTTAGGCATCAGTCCCGCAGCCATTGCGCAATGGCTGGTTGATGGCGTACCGCCAGCCAGAGCCATTGAGATTGAGAAAATAACAGGCGGCAAGTTTAAGGCCGTTGATTTAGTTGGAGTGACGAAAGATGCAAGATAAGGTGATTTTTCCACTGACGGATAAAAAAGCGCCTGCTGTTCCTGAGAATACCGACTGGCGCGATTATCGCGGCAGTGTCAAAAGCAAGCTGGTCGGCGTCATGGTTCCTCGCGGCGTCATTGTGTTTGATTTGGACACCTATAAAGGCGTGACGACCTCAGACGTTGAAACGGCGCTAGGTTGTGAAATCGATTGGCCAGCAGCAGAGTTGCAAAAGACACGCAGCGGCGGCACGCACTACGTGTTTCGTGTGCCTGTTGAGCTTGATTTGACTAACGGCACGAATGTTTGTGGCGTTAAGCACTTCGACACGCGCGCTAGCTTTAAAGGTTACATTGCAACGGGCGAAGGTTACGAAAATCTGACGTTTTCCGATTCGGTTGTTGACGCTATTCACGACGTGTTGATGTGGCCTGAATTACCGCAAGTGGCGCTTGATAAGTTGGTTGGCGGCGTGGCGGTCGATTCAGAATCGTTTTACCTGCTCGACGCTATCGCAGCGCAGCCGCTTGATATTTCGTGGAGTGATGCCGTTTCGTTTGTTCGCAAGCTCAGCGCAGAGCAAGCCGAATCTTCGGACACCTGGTTAAAGGTGATGATGGCCATTTACCATCAATCACAGGGTTCTGAAGAAGGCTGGCAGTTGTTTGATGAGTTCAGCCAGTTGTCACCGAGCAACTACGACAAGGCTCGCAATCGCAAGCGCTGGGAAAGTTTGGCGCGTAGCAAGAAAAGCAATCCAGTTACGTTTGCAAGCGTCATTGAAATGGCAGGCGGCTTTGCGGTTGTTGAAAAAGAAAAAGTTGTCGGCGCAATGGATGCTATTCGCACAGCGCAAACGAAGGATGAGCTTGAATCGGTCATTCGTGACATTGCAAAGTGCAAGCTGACCGAAATCGATTCGACGCTGGCCGTCAAGCTGTTGATTAAGCAGTTTAATGCTGTGCTTGGTGAGAAGCTGAGTGAAGCGCAGGTAAAGCGTTTGATCCGAATGTCAAAGCCTAAGCAAACCGCAGAATTCTATGACGACTATGTGTTTCTGACTCAGGTCGGGGAATATATGGACAAGTCGACGAAGGTCACTATGGGACCACGGTCTTTTGACGTGCTGCACGGGCGCGATACACCAACTGATGCAGACGGCAATCCGCAAAGCGCCACATCGTATGTCAACAATAAAATTGAGTGCGTACACACGGGAATGTACGCCCCAATGTTTGACGAGTTTTTTACCTATGACGGCGTGAAATATTTTAACACGTACAAACCAAATCCACTACGCAGAAAAGACTGGAACGGTTCGCAAACTGTTGAAATGGTCAAAGGTCACATTGCGCACTTGTTGCCAGATGAGAGCGAACAGCAATTGGTGATTAATTATCTGGCGCACAATGTGCAGCACCCGGGCAAGAAAATTCAGTGGGCGATTATCCTTCAAGGTGTGCAGGGGGATGGCAAGAGCTTTTTTGCCGAGTTGATGTCAAAGCTGTTGGGTTCAACCAACTGCCGAACCATTAGCGTTGAGTCGCTGGACGAGAAGTTCACAGCGTGGGCGGAAGGTAGTTGCATGGTGTTTATTGAAGAATTGAAGCTGGACAACTATCGCAAATACGAAACGCTGAACAAGTTGAAGCCGTACATTACGAACCCGACCGTTAGCGTTCGCAAAATGCGCACAGATGCGTATGAGGCCGTCAACACGACCAACTACTTCGCGCTGACCAACTTCAAGGATGCGCTACCAATTGATGAGAATGATCGCCGGTATTGCGTGTTGTTCTCACAGTGGCAAAGCGCCGAAGCGCTTAATGCGTGGAAGGCTACAAACCACAACTACTATCCGAAACTGTACGAAGCGATGCGTAGCCATCCTGGCGAGCTTCTCGACTGGTTGATGTCGCACCAGATACCGCAAGAGTTTTTAGAAATGACTGTTGCGCCACGAACTAAGGCCAAAAACACAATGGTCGATATGGCGAAGTCTGCCGACTATCTGCTGGTCGAAGATGCTTTGGCCGAGTTCGAGTGTGAAGATATTTCTAGCCACGTTGTCAATGTGACCAAGTTGCAGAGGAAAATTGCCGAGAGCTTAACCTTCGGAAATGA
>Ga0099850_1000061_pt1 | contig 39860 bp, 64 predicted proteins | sample CB_VirMetaG_5_FD_79182 | JGI IMG/M metagenome (GOLD analysis project Ga0099850, IMG submission 79182) | Freshwater to marine saline gradient viral communities from Chesapeake Bay - CB_1508_1D Viral MetaG | ecosystem: Environmental > Aquatic > Marine > Coastal | place: USA: Chesapeake Bay... | reverse complement strand
TAATGCTGCAAGTATAGGTCACACGCATAGTGTTAACGTATCTGCTAGTGCCACAGCTATTTCAAGTGTGTCTCTTCACACACATACGCATGATATGAGTCTTGCACATGAACATTATTTCCACATAGGAGATAAAATAGGTATTGCATTGGAAGATCAATCTACAACAGGAAACACCTTTGATTTTGTCGCTCTAAAGATGTAATTATGCGTCGAGTTAAGTATGTAATTAGATTAAGAGAAAAATTTCCAGAGTTAACGCTGCCAGAGATAGCTAAGAAAGCAAACACCAGCGTAGAAAACGTGTGGCAGATGCTTAAACGTAGAAATCTCCCTACCAGAGCTGTGCGTGAGCCTAAGCCCAAAGTTAGGAAACCTAGACGTAGGTGGTGTAAAATCTGTGGTAAGATTGTAGTTTCTCCTAAAGGAGCGGGAGCAGCAGTTCATCCCGGAGCTTGCGCTTTCCAGCATTACTATGTTAAACTAGTATGTGAGTGGTGTCGAACCCCCTTTTATCGTAAGCGGGCCGTCCAAGATTACCGCATTAGACAAGGTAAACAAAAAACATATTGTAGCATAGAGTGTTTTAAGAAGTATAGGAGTTTCCATAGTGCAAATAAACGATGAATTAATACTACAGTGGGAGCCTAAAGTACAGAAGATGGCTTCATCTGTAGTAATTAACGGCCTAGAAAGAGCAGATTTAGCACAAGAACTACGATTATCTATCTGTAAATCAGCATCTAAGTATAATCCAGAGCTTAATGTATCTTTTCATACATATCTACACACAAGTATGGTAAATACTATACGAACTCTTTTAACTAAAGCTAAAAATAAGAATAAAACTGCAATAACTTTAGTTAACTTATCAAATGATGATGAAAAATCTATAAATCTTGACAATTTTATGGTAGATTCTCGTGAATACATCGAAGAATCTAATATATTAAATGATTTAGAGACCTTAAACTTTACAAATGAGGAAATATCCTTTATTAAACTACGATTATATGGGTATACTAATAATGAGATCTCTATAAAACTAGGAATTTCTAATTCTCATAAGTTGTTAGGTCAAGTAAAAGAGAAGATGCTACAATATTATGTCAACTCCCCGAAAATACAACTTAAATTCTAATAAAGCTTTTATCGAATACACCGCTTTATTTCAGAAATACACAGGGATTCCCTATGAAGTGCATACTTACATAGGTAGGGAGAATAGTGCTCTTAAAGAGGTAATAGATGCCCATGGATACTATCCTGTCTTATGTGCTATGCTTGAATGCCTGAAGGCTGAGGGAGAGAAAGCCGTTATCATGTATGCTACGGCGAGGATTCCTCACTACCTTAAGAGTTGTAAGTATCCCGATCTGTACTGGAAGGTCTTGACAAGTGATAACCCTGATGATAAGGTACTATGGCGAGAGTTACTGAGGCTGGAGACGAAGTGGTTTCCTAAAGCCTCTGATAAAATTCGTTATCAAGAAATAGTTACTTTATTAGAAGGGCCAAAAAATGAAAAACCCGTCCCCAATAGATTATTTTAATCTATCCCTTCGCAGGGCACCCGAAGGAAAATTCAAAGTGGTTGCCCTTAATAACAACGCTAGAAAAGCGTGGAGTTATGGAGTCTATGATTCGTTCTCATCAGCCAAAGACGTAGTTGACGAGGTGTCTGATGAGGGTGTACGCTTATATGTACACAACGACGTAGGTAGAATCATGTACCCTTCAGCAAAGTAGGAGTCTTATGGACAGTAATAACTTTAGTTTTATTGAATCCGCACTAGTCTTGTCTCTCTGTGATCCAGTTAATTACAAGAGATTTAGGTTTCCTATTAAGAATTTTGCGGTTCACGGTGAGGCTGTTCAGTTTATTAACTCCTACCATGACCAGTACAAGGAGTTTCCTGAGCACTCAGTACTTATAGAAAAATTTCCTAAGCTTCGTAAAGATGCGCTAACCGTTAGCTTTGACTACGCTCAGGATGAATTTAAGAAGCAAATTATGTTTAGGGAAGTCGTACAGACTTTTGCATCTAACAAGGAGCTTCTTACAGAGAATCCCAAAACTGCTCTTGGTCGAATCACTAATCAGTTGCAGGATATTGAAGTTGTATACGATGATGATGTATTCCACTATGACAGTGGTGCTTTGAGTCGTTATGAGGAATGGCAAGCCCGTAGTAAGAAACGCAAGATGGGTGATGGCTTAATTGGTATTAAGACCCCATTCAAAGCTATTAATAGTACAGGTATGGGTTGGCAACCGGGAGACCTTATCTCAGCGTTTGCTAGACCGACAGTAGGTAAAACGTGGCTGTGTATTAAGACAGCAGCTACAGCTATTATGGAAGGACACCGCACGCTGTTAATTTCAACAGAGATGTCTAAGCGGTCTATTGAGATGCGTCTAGACGTAGTACTGGCTAACATGATGGGTTATAGTCTATCTCACAGGGCTATCCGAACAGGACAACCTATAGATGAAGACCACTACAAAGAGTTTCTAGAGTCCTCTAATTCTAAGAGGCTTTTAATATGCGATCACATTAACGGTGAGGATAGTATCTCTTTAAGTAGCATTGCTAACTTAATTAGGAAATATTCTCCGGACATAACGGTGATTGATGGTGTGTACCTGATATCAACGGCAGATTCTAGGAAGGCCGCATGGGAACAGAGCCATAGTCTGTTCTACGGTCTTAAGAACTTTGCTTTGGCTCAGAATACTGCTATCATGGTTTCAACACAGGCTACAAGGGATGCGGGAGCAAATATGTTCTCGCCCCCTAGAGCAGATCAGGTGGCATTTGGTGATGCTCTGATTCGGGCTTCTGATGTAGCACTTTCTATGTGTATGGTCGAAGATTTCGACGATAGGCGAGAAGTGCAATTTCAGAAGTATCGAGATGGAGACTTGCCGGTCGATAACTGCACCTTTACGTGGAAAGTAGATTCGGGATTGATTGAAGAATTCGATCTAGGAATTTAGGAGCATAGTATGGGACTGTTAAGTTTTTTAAAGTCTGATGACACTGCAATTATTGTGAAGGAAGCCGCAAGTAAGGGACCGGGGAAACTCCCTATGTCTATTACGGTTGGTGACATTCGCAAGGGTCGTGTAGTAGACTCTAACGGTTACGTGAACGAAGTCGTTCTCTTTGTTAGGGCAAACAAGTCAGACCGTAAGTCGAGGGAATAATGATAGACTGGTCTTCAGTACTTCTCCAAATTGGAATCAAAGTACCGTTAGGTACAGAGCAATTTAACATGCTCTGTCCCTTTCATGAAGACAATCACAATTCCTGTTCTATCAACGTCCAAAAAGGTGTGTGGATTTGTTTCAGGGGGTGTGGTCAGGGAAGCCTAAAATCTTTCATACAAGAATATAGTGGATATTCAAGTGATAAGATTCAACAGCTTTTAGGTAACTACATGGCTGTCATAGACATAAATGTCTTTGACGATATTAAGGAACCATCTGACACACTCCCTGAAATAGAATTCCCTTTTAACCAAGAGTACGTACCCGATTGGATATTTGATAGAGGTTTTACTAAGCAAACGCTTCGACTGTGGAAAGCGGGGATTACAGCAGAGAATGGACTGGCTATACCTATATCAGATTTAAATAATCGCATTGTAGGATGGGCAGTACGTAGACAAACGGGGTTTCCAAAGTACCTTTACCCTAAAGGTTTTAAGAAATCAGCAGTTTTGTTCGGCGGTCATTTAATAGCTAAAGTTCCATTACTCTGTGTTGTAGAAGGTCCGCTTGATGCTTTATGGTTTACACAGCAAGGGTTTCCAGCCGTTGCGATCTTGGGTATGTCAATATCTAAGAAGCAGGTCGAGTTACTACAAGAGTTACCCGTAGGAGAAATCGCCCTATGTTTAGATTCTGATGAAGCTGGAAAAATTGGCATGGAAAAAGCCTTGACAGCTTTAGGACAGACTGTTAAAGTATCTCGTATAAATTTACCCACAGGCTACAAAGATATCCAAGAAATCAAGGATAAAGAGTTAGTTAGTCATGTGGTACAAAACAGAAATTATTGGTAGAGGAGCGAACATATGCCCGGAATTCGAGCAATAAACGACCGTAGTAACCGTACATCGTCAGAGCGTTCAGCCAGCAACAGTAACCGTAAAGACGTATTCTTTAAGGATGGCGATCAGGCTTTCATGATTCCTGTTGCCACAGGTGATGATAACGACCCTTACTTGGATGAGTTTTGGATGTACACCTTCCAAGACGGGAGTTCTTACAAGACCGTGATAGAGGGACCTAACGGTCCGATGGGAGCAATCCCTGAGGGAACTCGTCCTTCACACAAGTTTGCGTTTTGGGCGTATGTCACAGAGATCTTTCACTCATCCAATCCTAGGAACAATGACTACTGGCAGCTTGTTTCAGGTCCCGGAGGACAGAAGATGTTTAAGGAAGAGGTTAACGCCTTCCGTGTCGTAACCCTAAGCATGGGTCGAAGCAACTCACTATGGAACCAGCTTGTTGATGTGTACAGTGATTGGGGTAGTTTGAGCAAGGGTGTTATCAGGATTCGTCGCAAGGGAGAAAAACTAGATACCACCTACACGATTTCAGCCACTCCTAAGGAAGATTCTATTCCTGAGTCAATGTATGACGAGCTTAATGCTCTACCAAGCATTAAAGAATACATGCTTGATGTTTACTCAGAGAAGCCCCGCACAGAAACTGCAGAAGTTCCAGCGACTAAGGTGGCTCTAAAAGAAGACGATTTGGATTCCACTCCGTGGGATACAGAAGCTCTTCCCTTTTAAGAAACAATAGTGTATACTAGAGAGGCTCGTCGGAATACCAACGGCGAGCCTCTATTCTTAAGGAGGCATGTGTGATAGTTTTAGACCCTGTACAATACAGAACTGCAATCAGTATTCTGTCTAAACACTCTCAATGGGTAGTTGACTGTGAAACTAATGGGCTTGACCCATACTCATATAACCAGCTATGTGGGATTGGTATAGCTGTTCCTAACAATGCCTTTTATTTTCCTTTTAGGCATCAAACGCTTGGAGGAAATATAGATTCCTCTTTCCTGCCTATGCTTATAGAGCAGATGAATAAGGTTAAAACTCTTATTGCCTACAACTTAAAGTTTGATATCCCCTTTCTTGAGAAGGAAGGTTTGGATGTTTCAGATAAAGAGTTGATTGACGTTCTAGTCATGGTACGTCTTACAGAATCAAGTACTGTAGAATCTCTCACACTTACGGAGACGATTACTAGAAGATTTGGTGAGGCAAATGCTGCCTACGACAAAGAGACAAAACAAATCTTAATTAAGAATAAATGGAAGAAAGATTTCTCTTTATGTCCAACTGAGATACTTGGTCCTTACTGCATAAAGGACGCAGAGTGGACACTTAAGATTTATGAAGATAGCCTAGAAAAAATCAAGCGTAGTGAGCAAGAACAGGTATTCCAGATTCAGAATAATCTAACTAAAGTGCTTCTGGACATGGAACGCCGAGGTATAGCAATTGACCAGAAGTATGCAGTTACTATGGGTTCTAAGCTGGGTAACCGTCTAGCTGAGATAGAACAAAGAATTTACGCAAGTGCTGATAAAGTCTTCAATATAGCTAGTCCCTCACAGGTAGGGGAGTATTTCAATTCCATTGGAATTAATTCTCCTATGAAGACCGACAAAGGACAGGATGCGTGGAATGAGGGGGCGTTAGTGCAGATTAACCACCCCGTTGCAGGTTTAATTAGGCAGTATCGAACGCTTCTTAAGCTTAAGTCTACCTATGTAGATCCCTATATCGAAACTCCTGTGATGCATACAACCTTTGCAAATTGGGGCACTGTAACAGGAAGGCTCTCTTCTAGAGAACCGAACCTACAGAACATTCCCCGTAACCACTTCAAACTATACGATGTCACACTGGATGAGAAAGGTTTAAGTGAAGTGCGGGATCGTGTGGGAGCAACCATTGCTTCCAAGGGTGGTTCAGCAGCAGATAGTCTTAACCTAAGTCCTGAGGTGTTAGAAGCGTGGGGATTTGTCGGAGATGAGTCCTACGACGATAATGATGAAGGGCAGATAGCAATGCGAAGGCTGTTTGTTCCTCGTAAAGACTATACTCTAGTCAGCTATGACTATTCTCAGATGGAAGTACGTATGTTTATGTACTACATCGGTAACCCCGCTATGCTGGAGTTAATGAAACAGGGTGATGTAGACTTCCATGGTGAAGCTGCTAAGATTGCGTTTAAGGTGGATAAGGATCACCCAGAGTATAAGTTCTACCGCCAACTAGCTAAAACTATTACATTTGGAGTTATTTATGGGATTGGTCGAGATAAGCTAGCACAACAGTTGAATACAACTCCAAACAAAGCTGCTCAGTACAAGCAGGAGTACTTCAATAATATTGAAGGTTCTAAAACCTTTTTTGACACTGTTGTGCGGATGATAGAACATCGTGGTTGGGTTAGGAATAAATATGGTCGAATCTATAAAGTTCCTAAGGATAAGGGGTATAAGGCAGTTAACTATCTGATTCAGGGTACAAGTGCCGACCTACTCACAGAACGGATGATTGAAGTCAATAAGTATCTATCGACTAAGAAAAGTAATCTGTTGTTACAGATACATGATGAGATCATTTGTGAAATTCATAACGATGAGGCTGTCGAAGCAATACCAGCTATTCGTAAGCTTCTAACAGACAACAGTTTAAATATTCCTCTACAGGTAGACTTAGAGGTTTGTGACCCATCGTGGGCAACAAAGGAGGAGATTACTATTATGGACGGTATCCCAATACGGGGTAAACTTAAAGAATGTAAACCCAAACCAGTATTAGATGTAGTAGACTTACTGGAATGGGACTAACTAATTAGAAGGAGTAGATTAATGGCTAAGGTATCACAAGAATTATCTTTTACCGTAAATCTAGGTAACTATAATTCTGCTAAGGCAACTGTTGGTATTTACGACCTTGACTTAGATCATGATGTCGATGAACAGCTTGAAGAAGCTAAGAAAGCTTTAGGTAAGGCATTTGTACAGGTTTACAAGATGGTTGATGCGGAAGTAGAAAAGATTATCAAGGAGGCTGACTCCAACGATGGGTAATGAACTAACTAGAAGTAATGTTATGTTGGCTGTTTTGGGTGAGCGGGAGAAGCAGGACTTTAAGTGGGGAGATCAAACACATAACAGTGACCAGTTATGGACAGTTATCCTTACGGAGGAGTTAGGTGAAGTAGCTCGTGAGGTCTATGAAAATAATCCTTCGGCTATGTTTAAGGAAATAATTCAGTGTGCGGCTGTTTGTTTTGCGTGGGCAGAAGCATACCTAAATAGGAGTGAACTGTATGACAGCAAGTGAGCTATTTAAGAATCTTTTAGAGGATAAGAATTTAGGATTAGTTACGGGTAATTCAGATGAATTCTCGTATGAAAAGATTCCGTTTAACATTCCCGCTCTTGATCGTATTACTAACGGAGGTATACCAAAGAAGAAGTTTTCTCTTTTCTTTGGAGGATGGTCTTCCGGTAAATCCTACCTAGCAAGTCAGCTATGCCTATCAGTACAGCAGTCAGATGGTGTAGCTTTGTGGGTAGATACTGAGATGTCATGGGATGCTACATGGATGGAGAAGTGTGGTATAGACACTGAGAACATCTTAGTTAAACAGGCTTCGTCTGCAGAAGAAGCTTATCGTGCTATGGAAGCGGGACTAAAAGCTGGTGTAGACATTGTTATTCTAGATAGTGTTGCAGGACTAATTCCTGAGGATATTACTGAGAATAAGGATTCTTTTGGCTATAGTCCTATTGCATGGCAAGCACGGTCATGGAATCAGGCTCTTGTACGACTGTTGCCTCTTTTGAAGAACGGGTCAGCCTTAGTGGTAATTAACCAAGTACGTGGCTCTATGGGACCGGTATCAGCTATTGAAACCATGCCGGGTGGTAAGGGTCAGCAGTTCTTTGCTCATGCTGTTATGGAAACTCGTAGAGGTGAGTACATAAAAGAGAAAGACCAGCGTGTTGGCTTCATGATTAAAGCGGGTCTGTTAAAGGATAAGTTTGGGGGCGAACGCTGGGAACAGATTGAAATCCCCTTCAGAATTGAAGGTGGTATTGACGCTAAGGAAACTTACTTACGGGAAGCCTTAGAAAAGGGTATCATTACTAAGAAGGGTGCGTGGTATTACTGTGACAACTTCCCTGAAACCCGTATCCAAGGATTTGACAATCTTCGTAAATTTGCTGAACAGTATCCAGAATCTATGGAGAAAATCATCAATGCCGTACAAATATTGGACTGACCAAGAAAAGTTAGTACAAAGATGTATTGAAGAAGCGGGCTTGAGGTATATAACCCAAGCCTACTTCGGCAAATACGCTGTTGATTTTTATTTACCTGAATTGAATGTTGGTATTGAAGCTGACGGTCCTTTTGGGCACTTAAAAAAGAGAGATGAAAAAAGAGATGAAGACTTGAAAAATCAAGGTCTTCATGATATAATTCATTTCAAAGAAAATACATTAGAGTCAATAAGGACTAAATTATGGCAGGAATTAAACAGATTAAATCAGGAATTGTAAGTAAGAATAAAATAGTATCTTCTAACTCTACTCTTCCTAAGTTAATTGAAAAAACTATAGTAGAACCAAATCGAGCACCAAGTCAAGGAGTCTTCTATCCATCTTCTTTGGGCAGTCCTTGTGATAGGTACTTGTATTTGGCTTATAATGGACAGCTTCCTCCTATGGATGTGAATCCCAAGCTTCAACGGGTATTCGATCACGGGGGTACGTTTGAAGATAGAATGGAACGCTACCTAACTAAAGCAGAAATTCTTGTAGACCGTGAGGTAGTTGTTAAGTATGCAGACCCTCCAATTTCCGGTAGATTAGACTTCCTTATTAAGGATAAGGATGAAAGTACCGTGGTGTTGGAGTTAAAAACAATTAAGAGTAGTTTATTTACTAATCTATTTGAACCCAAACCGGAACACCTAGTTCAGGTACAGCTTTACTTAAATACCACTGAGTACAGTCTTGGGTATATCATTTATGAGAATAAAGATACTCAGGATTGGAAATGCTTTAAAATTAAGCAGGATGAAAAAATGTGGCAGGATTTAACAGAGCGGTGTCACACTATTATGAGTATGACTACAGCTCCGGAAAAATGCACGGGTGCTTGGTATTGTGATTGTAAGAAAGTATCAACACAAGGAGTTTTGATTTAATGCGAAAACGGTGGTCATACAATGATGCTATTAGTCAAGCAAATGATTATGTGGCTAACCTAAATATTCCAAAGATTAAGTTTCAGCTTGATAAGCCCGAAGCCGATCTGAATTTTGCTGATGTGATGAATGCTTCAGCAAAAGAATTATCCGATTATTTAGTTATGTATGGTGGGATTAAAGGCTTGTTAGAGCAGCATGTAGCTGACTTAGAAGCTCGTAAAGGAGCAATGCAAGCGCAGTTTGATGAAGCGTATAACATTTCTTTATTCCAAGTTACTGAAAAGTATAGAATTGAAAATGAAAGGAAACCAAGTAAGGAACAATTGCGGGGAGAAATACTTATGGCTAACCCAGCGTTGATGGATTTACTAAGGGACAGTATAGATGTAACTACAATTTATAATAAAACCTTAGGAGAATTACGTTTATATACATCTGCTTACGCTACTGTATCCAGAGTTGTTGCTTTAAGAACTAAGTCTTATGAGGAGAGTATTTATGGAAGAGATGCTTAATACGGTGAGTATGCTTGAGTTGTGCTTAGCTGCTATAAAGTTTGATATTCTTCAAGAGAATCAGCACAACATTCTTCAGAAAGTAGAATACATGGCGGAAACTATTTTGGATTTTAACGAACTAGTTGAAAATTCTTACGGTGTTGAAGAATAATGTATGCAGGATTTGATTGTTCATCAAAAGCTATTCATTGTGTTCTTATTGATGATAATGAAATGATTATAGAACAAATCAAATTTTCTAGTGTACACAAGGATTTTGAGTTTAGATTCTATGAGATTCTAGATAAGTTTCATGACCATTTAAGTATAATAAATATGAACATGGCAGCAATTGAGTCCGCCATATACATACAAAATGCAAAGGCCACAATAGCGATAGCTTCAATCGTGGCGGGCGTAAAATACGGACTTCATAGGCTAGGCATCTCATTTGCCGCCGTGGACAATAACACATGGAAGAGACAGGTAATAGGAAAAGGTAACGCAAAGAAAGCTGATATAATGGCATTTGCTGTAGCTAAATGGGGAGAAGTGTTCCCCGAACAAGACTATGCTGATGCAGCGTGTATCGCTTTATGGAGGAAAAAGTATGGTTAAGAAACCAGTATTCTATACTCAAATGTCTAAAACCGAAGAATCGGTTTCTTACGAAGATAAGTTGCCTGAGGGCATCACCTTCGAGCAGTTTAAAGCTGATAAAGGTGTTGTGGTTTGGTGTAAGTACACAGACTGCATTCACAATCACAGTTTCAAAGACACTCAACGAACTACAGGGACTTTGCGTAAAGATTTGAATTTTAAACCCATCGTAGAATCTGAAGCCGTTTGGCAGGGTGTATGCACTAGAGATGAGATAGGAATTTCCTTTCAGAGTGTTATCTCTCCCACAGGAGGAAAGTTTAAGGTTCCTTCTTGTTTTGTAGCAGCTACCAATAAGACAGGGTACATGGATTTTAGTAGACTTCTACAGTCTGATGGATCTCCCTATGGTGGTAGTATCGACTCTCAGAACCCCCAACATGCAGCGTTTCATTACGGAACAGCGGAGTACGGAAACTAACTAATGCCCAAAATTATTCCCAATGAAGCTAAGACCCGTGCCTTAGAGTTATACCTAGAAAATGTATACTCAGCACGAGAAATAGCCGATACTCTTACAACAGAGTTTATGGTTGATATTAGTAATCAGACTGTATATTCGTGGATTAAGCGGTATAAGTGGGACGAACAACTAGAAAAGGCCAAGGTTAAGGCTATTGAAAAAGCGGCTGAAACTGAATCAGAACGTCTAGCTCGTTTACAGAAAGAGCATCTAGATGTATATGAAAACATACGTCGTAAAGCTTATTCTGAATTAAACGTCTTAACCTTTGACCGTGCAATTGATGCTGTTAAAGCTGCAACAATGGGTATTCAAGGAGAGCGGCAGGTCCTAGAGGGATTAATCAATCTTCAGTTTGTACAGGATGTAATCCAAGTATTGATTGATGAGATTGATGATGCTGATCTTATGAAACGAATCGCAGCCAAACTTAAACTTCTTGTGGCAGCTAACGCACGAGACGAAAAGAATTTGGTAGCTAATGGCTGATACTACCTTATCTGTTGCAGACGCTTTTTCTCTTATAGCTGAAAAATTAGAATCAAATAAAAAATATTCTATAGGCAGCTTTTGGGAATTCACTAGAGATATTTGGGCACAAGGATTTGATAATCCTGAATACTTTAAAGCGTGGCATGTAGGTAGAATCTGCGAGGATATCGAAGACTGTCTAGAAAAAGGAATACATTATGTAGGTATTCTTCCAAGAGCACACTTTAAGTCTACTATTCTAGGACACGCCTTTAGTATCTGGCGTATGTTAAAGATGGGTATAAACACCAATATCCTCTACCTATCATATAGTGATACTATGGCTAAGTATCACATTGGTGAAATAAATAAGGAAGTTAATCGTAATCCAGTTCTTGCTCAGTGGATGCGGAACAAGGCTCCTAGAGCAGATTTTACTTTTCGTTATGATGTAGATGGTTCGGCTGGAGAAATTCTACATGGCGGTTTATTTTCATTCAAACGTGGAATGCATGTAAATGGAGCCTTAATAGCGGATGACATTCTTCGTGACCCCGAAAACCCATTGGCTATGGGAGTCATGAAAAAGATTGAAGATCACTTTTTAACTGAATCTCTGTTTATTCCTAACCAAGGTGTGCCTATAGTTATCGTAGGTACACCCATGATGCCGGGAGATTTACTATCTGTACTAGAAAAGGATGACCGATTCTTTACTAGGAAGTTACCTGCCTTAGACCCCGAACCGGGCAGACGGATATTGTTTCCTGAAATGTATACAGAAAAGTTCTTATTGGATACTCAGGCAGCAAAGCCTAAATCTTTCGCTTCAGAATTTTTGCTTCAACCAGCCTTTAACACAGAAGCCTACTTTACTCACGAGGAAATCTCTAGATGTGAAGATGGGGGACTGAGAAATCTTCAAGCTACAATTCAGCATAACTTTAGTGAGACTGATGAATTGTATGCGGGCTTTGATGTAGGCAAAAAGCGACACCCGTCTCATCTTGTAATCTTTAAACGAACAGGGCAATATCTAGAACAGGTACACCAATCATGGTTAGATGGATGGGATTACTCAGCGCAGATTGAATATCTTAATGAGGTAGCTAAAAACTTTAATATTACTAAGGGTTATGTAGACAATACCCGTGGTGAGCTAGAAGACCGTGGTCTAAGTAACTCATGGTGGCCCATGTCCTTCAGCAGTAAGAGTAAGCATACCATGGCCCAAATTTTTGAAGAATATGTAAATTCTGGTAACCTTAAGCTTTTAGCTGATGAAAGACAGAAGCAGCAGATACTCTCAGTTAGTAACGATTTGAAAGCTCCTGAGACTCCAATGGGTCACGGAGACGCATTCTTTTCAGTGGCTATGGCTTTAACAGCGGCATATGAATCTAGCCGCTACAAGATACAAACTGTGGGCGATCTTAACGATGTCTTTACGGGAGCTAAACCCGATGAAACTGGCATAAAAGAGGTACTAAAAAGGCTTGAACCTCCTAGACCTGAAGAGTATAATAATACTAATTCTCTTGGCGAAACCCCTCCGCTGGATGCGCCAAACCCCAAATGCACAACCCAAGGTTGTTCTCCGTCTGTATGGGTACCTGAGAATAAATTATGTTTACTTTGCTTATATCGTGGGTAGGAGGCTTCAATGGTATCTTTAACTTCTCAAGCTCAAACAGTTGCAGAAAAGCGTTATTTCTTAAAGGATGATTCAGGTGTGCCTATAGAGGACGCTGATGGATTGTTCCGTAGAGTTGCTAACGCCATCTCTTCTGTTGAAACTAAATACGGGAAGTTGGAAGCTGAAGCTAAGCTGATTGCCAATGACTTTTACACAATGATGGCCGATCTAGACTTTATTCCTAACTCACCAACCCTGATGAATGCGGGAACAAATCAGGGAACTTTATCTGCGTGCTTTGTCCTCCCACTGGAAGATAGTATGGAGGGCATCATGAAGGCTGCACACGACGCTGCCATGGTACAAAAATTTGGGGGTGGGACCGGCTTTGCATTGTCTAAGCTTAGGCCGCGGGGAGACCGTATTAAAACTACGCATGGAATCGCTTGTGGTCCAATTGAAGTACTAAAAACTCTATCTCGTGTTTCGTCTATGATTACTCAGGGCGGAAAACGAGATGGAGCAAACATGGCAGTGATGGATGTGCATCACCCGGACATTCTGGAGTTTATTGACTGTAAGGCTGTTGAGGGAGAAATTCACAACTTCAACATCTCCGTTGGAGTAACTACGGATTTCATGAAGGCAGTCAAAGCCGGTACCCACTACCCACTAATTAATCCTAGAACTAAAGAGATTGCAGGAGAACTAGACGCACGGGAAGTCTTTAGTAAGATTGTCTACGGCGCATGGCGAAACGGCGAACCGGGAATGATTTTCTTGGATGCTGTAAATAAGGATAACCATGTTATTGCTGAGTATGGTCGAATGATTGCTACTAACCCTTGTGGTGAGCAACCCCTACTTGGAAACGAATCCTGCAACTTAGGCTCTCTTAACCTAGCTAACTTCTTTTATAACCGGGAGCAGTCCGCAGACTGGAAGAATAATATCAATTGGGATAAGCTGGCTAAGGTTATCCGAACGTCTGTTAGATTTCTTGACAACGTGATTGACGCTAATCAGTACGCTACCCCAGACATTGAAAAAATGACTAAGGCTACTCGTAAGATCGGTCTTGGAATTATGGGTTTTGCTGATTTGTTAATTCAGCTTCGTGTTGGATACGACACCAAGAAAGGACAAGAAATTGGCAGACATATTATGGGTTTCATCAGAGATGTTGCGGATAACGAATCGACTAAACTTGCTGAGGAACGGGGAACTTTTCCAGCATGGGACAACAGTGATTATGCTGTTTGCCCTCCGATGGTAGCAGCTTGCGATCATAGTACACATAAGAAATACCGAAATGCTTGCCGTCTTACAGTAGCCCCTACAGGAACCATTTCCATGTTGGCTGATACATCAAGTGGTGTAGAACCGACATTTGCCTTGGCGTGGAAAAAGATGAACATCCTTGAAGGTCAAACTCTTTATTACGTAAACAAGTATTTTGAAAAGGATGCTAAGGCTTATGGGTTTTATTCAGATGCTTTGATGGAACACATCTCCAATGGGGGTTCTATTAAGGACAGGGATGATGTACCTCAGTGGGCTAAGGAAGTTTATGTAACAGCTATGGATATTTCTCCAGAAGCTCACGTAGCTATGCAGTCCGCATTCCAAGAATCCTGTGATTCCGGTATTTCTAAGACGATTAACTTTGCTAATGATGCATCTATTGAAGATGTATACACCGCTTACATGAATGCATGGGAGTCAGGATGTAAGGGAATTACCGTCTACCGCTCAGGTAGTCGAGAGAAAGAAGTATTGGTCAAGGCGGACACCGAGAAAGATAAACAGTTAGCATCGCAGACGCTTGAGGATTACATAAGCCAATTAGAAGAAGAGGCTATAATAGCTACAGTAGCTGTACCCACAGGGGGAGCAGAGGATATATGCTGCTCTGACCCATTCCTAGCTGATGAAGGCGGATGTGTGTCATGCAAGAACTGTGGCTGGTCTAAGTGTCATATTGCATAAACTAGTATAATATTAGTATAATAGTTTAGAGGAGTTATAGTTATGCCTATTGGGAATATGTTACGTGAGCGAGGTGAACAGTATGTTTCTAATCGAGACATGGCTGGCACTTGGCGAATCTTAGATACGTGGAATAATACACTATCAGAACTAGAACCTGAAGATGATATTCCAGACGATCATCCATCGGTTACTATCCTTAGTGAAGGAGCTTATCACTCCCTTATTAAAGAAGCGGCTCGATTAGGAGTGTTAAAAAGTGCTGCCATTGCAGAGAACGAAGCAATCAATCAAGAGTTGATAGATGCTCAGGCTTCTGTAAGGCAGTTAAATGAGGAGAACCAATCCCTACGGGATGAGGTACGACGGTTATCACAATCCGAAACATATCTATTTAAGGAATCAGCCTTATCAGCAATTGTGAAACTAGCAGCTTTGGGCGATGTTTCCGGTTTAACTAAGAAGGATTAATGTATGCGTTTACAGAGTTACCTTCCTGAAACTCCCTCACTTCTAGGAAAAATGGAAGATTTAAATGCTAAGCTGGGATTTCTTAATCTCAGTAAGGCTGAGGGAGATGCAGGTCAGGCTCCAACTTTCGGAATAGACTATATTGTTAATACTTATATTAAGAATCAAGTTTCATTTCGTAAACAGTTAATCCAAGATTTACAGACTATCGCTTTTCAGGTAGAAGAACTTAGGGGTCCCATCGCTCACATTACAGGTGAGGTATTCAGACGGGGTATGAGGTTTGAACCAAATAAAGTTAATGCCGACCCCAAACAGCTTGACCGTCTAAAGAAGTTCCTTAAAGACTGTAATGTGTTCGATCAGAGCTTTGAAGAAGTTCTTCGCCAATTCCATTGGGACTTAAACATTATTGACGATGCTTTCCTGTATCTACATAAGGAATACTACCACGATAAAGATAACACCTTACGGTCTAGAATTTTAGAAATTCGTAGGCTTAACCCAGCCTTAGTTGAATTTGATCTGGACGGAGAAGGAATGCCAAAGGCAGCCCACTTCCTATGTCCTATTCATCGAAACGAAACTATGGAAGCTGATGGTACCTGTGCTACAGATGATTGTGGTTTAGATTTATTTCCGGTGATGTACAAATATCACAACCGTGGTGAACAGCATTACTTACTAGACTCAGAAATTATTCACGTTTCTAAGTTTAATCCAAGTGAGACTTATGGATGGTCACCCATCCTAACTATTTTTGAAAAAGCTCTTACCTTAATTGGTATGGATAGAAATATTTATCGGTACTTCTTTGAGCGTAAGATGCCCGCTTCAATGCTTATGGTGTCTACTGATGATCCTGAGAGTTTGAAGCGAGAGCGAGAGAACATTGCTGTTCAGACTCGACAAGACCCAAACTTTGTGCCTATGGTGGCTGTATCGTCTAAGACCAATAGAGGTAGAGTAGACTTGGTTCGATTGTTCCATACTCTACAGGAAATGGATTACCTTCCAGTAAAACAGGAGATTCGTGAAAGAATCGCTGCTCTATGGGGTGTGTCCCCAGCATGGCAAGGTACTCCAGACGCTTTTGGTGGATTATCTACACAGACCCAACAGCTTATGGTTATGAGCCGTGTCGTTGAATCCGACCAACGGCTCTTCCATGAGAAGATATTCCCTCTAATTTTAGAGGGGTTCGGCATCACCGATTGGGATTTGATTCTTCCACATCCAGAAGAAAAAGCTGAAGCTACAAGAATTAACTTTGCTAGCCAGCGAGTTAACATCGCTAAGCAGTTAAATGAGATGGGTTTTGATGTAGCTTTAAAACAGCAAGGAGCTATGTTGGATGAAGTAGACTTTATTATTACAGGTGTGCCAGTACCAATGTCTCAGATTCAGGGGGAAACTCAAATTCTAGCCTTAACCGCTCAAGAAGAGCAACTAAAGCAGCAAGCTTTAATGATGGCACAACAGCAAGCTATGCAAATGCCTCAAGAAGAGAGCGGTGAGCAGGAAGTAGAAAAAGCTGAGGGAAAATATAAAGATCGAAATCTTGGATGGAAAACTCCATCAGCAGAAGATAAAATGCCTTTAGATGAGCGTGATATAGATGAGTATGCTGAAGCTCGCCAAAATAAGGGAGAAAACCGAATGTTTGGTTTAGAAAAAGCTACTACATCTTCGTGGATGGACGGCATTTATGCTAAAGGTTTCACCAATCCCTTAGTTAAGGAAATTTCTCCAGATGGAACTAAGTTATGGTTTATTGAAGGTACTAAACATTATGTAGCCTTTTTAACCCCCAGCGGCGTGGATAGAGTAGAACCAGCTACTTTTACTACTCCTAAGCCTCCAGCTAGGAAGCGAATGGAGCCTACTAACCAGTCTACATCGGATGTTATTCGATTGGATACGGAGGATGATGAATAATGCCAGAAGATTCTTCTAGGGATGAACCCTTAAAATTTAACATTGATGACGTTAGGCATATTGGAGAGATTCCGGAGTCTGAGGAAATTGATCCCGATTCTGACGCAGGGCAGTATTTACCACCACAAGAAAATGAACGCAATCATTCTTATTTAAATAAGGAAGAGCGTCCAGACGGTACTATTGTTTATTATTATGGTAATGGGGTAAAAGCTATTCATCACCCATCTCCAAAAAAGAGTCCTATTTCTTATCATCAAGCTGCTTTTGCTGGACATACAGCAGAAGCTAATAGAGTCTTAGCCGCAAATCCAGAAATGGCTAGGGCACATATGGAAGCCGCAGGGGGACATCTCTTAGCCTCCTCAATTAAATCATCAGCTTCTAATAGGGCAGTTTTGTCTTCAAGTGAAAAAAGAGGTAATAAGCAGTTGCGTCGGGATAGGGCTATTGTAGAGCAAGCTAAGAGAGCGAGAGAAGCCGCTGACGATAGCAGTAAAAAACCTGACGAGTCTGAGTCGGAAGTATTGGGTCACGGAGCTAAACGACGTAGAACACCTTCACGCTCAACACAATTAAATAAATTTATATCCTTTATAAAAGAAGGAGATGGTGGAGCAGTTGACGGGGTAGGTACTGTTGCTGTATCATCAGACCCCGGTATTTTTACCGAAACCTACGGAGGTCGTAAGGACAGTAAGAAAAAGCGAAGTGGTGTAGACAAGTTAGATTCTTTCTTAAGAGAAACTTCGATGCAGAAATTTGCTACTACTCTAGTTAAAGAAGTAACAGAAGAATTTCGTAAAGAAGACGACGAGCTTGAAAAATTAGCAGTACTTGCTAGAATCGGAGCCGCTGCAGCAGGGTCTAAACTTATGGACGAAGTTCTTGAAAACGAAGATGTTGAAAAAGCTGGTTCTGATCTACCTAGACAGGCTGTTACACAAGAACCGGCTAAACCAGCTAAGACCAAAACAGAAGAAACTCCTGTAAAAAGCTCATACGAGAGCACTGACAAAGAATTTGAAAAGTTTCACGAGTTATTCAAAGATTACTTTGAATACCTAGAAGCGGAGGACGAAGATGATTCCAGAGACAGCGAAGAGGGAACTGATCCGGAGAAGGAAAGCGGGTCAGACATGGACTAGTCTTGCTCAATATCTTGAGGAAGAATATGGTGTTAATGTCCACCGCTCTACAATTCAACGCTGGTATGATCGAGAAGTCTATGACGTAAATACTATTTTGGATGAAGCTGCTGCAAGCATGGCGGATGTCATTGCAGCAGAACCTATAGAATCGTCAGAACCCGATTTTATTGGTGAGCGAATAAAGTTAGATAAGAAGTTAGCAACTTATAAAGCTGAAGCTTCTTACTACAAGAAGCTGTATGAACAGGCGATAAAACAAACCACTAGAGAAGATTTATTGGTTGATGTTATGCGCCGACACACAGACCCTCTTAAGGCACAAGGGATTTATCCTAAGCGTAAGCCTTCCTCTAATGTGCGAGGTAAATCATCACAAGTTATGGTTGCTCCTTTAACGGATACTCACGTAGGAGATAATGTTTCTAGTGAGCAGATGGTAGGTCTAAATAGTTATGATTTAGACTTATTTAATCGAAGGATTTGGGGCTGGACAAACCAAGTACTTAATCTAGCTGAGTACCGCCGAAATATCTGTGATGTAGAAGAATTAGTTATTCCTATGTTGGGAGACATGATTTCGGGGGATATTCACGAAGAATTAGCTAGAACTAACATAGATAACTGTATGATGCAGATGATGTACGGAGCCAACATTATTAGTCAGGCTCTTATGTTCCTCGCTCCACACTTTAATGAAATTAGAGTTCCTTGTGTTATTGGGAACCATGGGCGAATGACAAGAAAAATTCCATCCAAGGACCGGTACATGGATTGGGATTACATGATGTATCAATGGATTGCTGCTTTCTGTAGGGAGCAGACGAACATAAAATTTGAAATTCCTAAAAGTTTTGCCCATGTTTTCAATGTAGCTAATAGAAATATCTTGATTATGCACGGAGATTCTATTGCGGGTGGGGGTGCTACCGCATCTATCCAGAGGGCTATTACCTCACTTAGAGCGGTTCTACAATACAAAACTCAAATTATTGCGGACGCTGATTTTGAAGTACCCTCAGCATTTGATGATGTATTACTAGGCCATTTCCACAGAATAGATGAAATAGATATTGGTACAGGAAGCCTTCATATCTGCGGCACCACAAAAGGTGGAGATGAATTTGTATTTAGTCGCCTCCACGTAATCACTAAGCCTAAGCATGTAGTCTTATACTATCATCCAGAATATGGACAAGTAGGTAAGGAAGTTATTTACTTGGATAGATTTGATGAAAAAGAATCAAATTTTCAATTAAATTTACCAGAATTGTGGATTAATTAGTATAATATTGTATGACTGATATAAATGAAATCTTCATAGCTGCTATTGAAAACCTTATGCAGGACGTTGCTAGGGAAATTAGAGATAAATCTAATGTCCCTACTTCTATTGGTGGTGCTATGCCTGTCAGAACCGGCGAGTTACAAAGGTCTCTTGTTGCTGATGTGGCTCCAAATGAAGCTTTTGTTTCTTATAGAAGTCCCTATGCTGCTACAGTTCATGATGGAGGATACCGCCCTGATTACAGAAGGCGTACCAAATCAGGGGATTATGTAACAGTAAAGGGGCATACAATTAAAGCACAACCTTATTTAGAAAAGCCTATGGAAGATATACTTAAAGATTTTCCTAATTTTATTGCTACGTCTATGAATAAAACGGGAACATCTTTAGGATTTAACGTTGTGGAATAAAGGAGTAGGAACATGGATGTAGCAAAGGTATCGTCCGAACAGGAGTGGGTCTTAGCTCGACATTCGCGGATGGTAGGACGAGTATTAGATCAGGTAGAAGCAGCATTACCCGAAGGTAATCAATGTGAAAAACTTAAAAAGCTTATTCAGATGCCTCTTTATGACTTCCGAAATGAGATTCTAAAATATTTAGATGGTCAAATTGACCCCAATTCCAACTTAGATATATAAATCCTTAGTACATTTCTAATTACCATAGTATAATATACTTAGAACATTTTAGAATAAATGTTCTATTTATATAAAGGTCGGCGGTGGCTTAGACCAACCTTTAAATGGAATGGAATGGTTTGGAATATATGGAGGATATATCTATGACTGACGAAATGAACGCTCGTCTAGAGAAGTACATGGAAGGCACCTCACTTGGTCTGGCTGCTTTGGCCGAAGTTCTTCAGAAGATGGATGCTCGTCTGACGAAGGAAGAGGAATTTGAGGCAGAAGCTGAGATTGTTAAGGCTGAAGAGGCCGAACGCTCAGCCCTTATCAAGGATGTCGCTTCTGCAGTAGTCTCTATGCTCAAGGCAAACGATGATCTCGACGGTGGTAAGGAGCGCAAGGCTAAGTCCAGCGGTGCGGTTAACGCCGGTGGCGATGACGCTTCGACCACGGTTAAGCCCGTTTCAGCCGCAGCCGATCAACAGGCTGTTATTCAGGCTGAGGACGAGGAAGAGGATGATGAAGAGGATGACGAAAAGGAGAAGGCATACCCAATGAAGGAAGAGGATTCCGAAGAGGGTGCTGCTGAGGAACCCGCTGACGATGAAGAGGACACTGAGAAAGCAATGTATGCTCGCATGAAGAAGCAGCTTGAAAGCCTCCAGAAGGAAATCGCTGATTCTAAGGCATCGCTGTCCAAGGCTGTTCAGGTTGAATCTGAGAACCGCCTCCGAAAGATGGGCTTCAAGGAAGAGCGGCGTTTGGTTGCTCCTAAGTCCAAGTCTTTCGGTAAGGACGAAGTAGATATTGTTAAGTCAGCTCCTAAGTCGAAGGATGTTGTCGCAGACCTCGCAAACCTTTCCTACTCAGAGCTGCGCCGCTTACAGCACGCAGTTGAGTTGGGTCAGGTAACACTCTAATTAAATAGGAGGACTTTTTAAAAATGGCTACTTCTCTTTCAGAATATTTGGCTCAGGCTAACCGTGGAATGACGCAGAGTCTTCTCGGTTCTGAGTACCTGTCGAAGGCTTTCTCAGGAACGGCTTTCGGCGTTGACGGCGGTGGTTCGGTATCAGGTGATATCTTTACCGCCACTTTTGGTCGCAAGGTATGGGCTGCTCTGAACAACCAGACTCGGTTCTTTAATGCTGTTCCACGTAATGTGTGGGGCAACACCGCTGGTTGGCGTGTCAGGACGGACCGTGGAGCTAACCGATCTCAGCCGATTTCTGAGACCGGCTCACTCCCGACCATCGACGTTTCCAACATTGAGACGGTTTCGTCGCTCCCTCGTATCGTGGGCACGACGTTCGCCGCCTCCGTCAAGGCGATGTTTACGTCGCAGCTTGAGGGTGGTGTTGGTGACGTTCTGGCTCTCGAAAACGAGAACGCTCAGATTGACCACATCAAGGAAATGAACCTTGAGTTGACCGCTCCTTCAGCCGCTGTTGCTACCGCTGGTAGCTCCACGACGGTAACAGTTGATGATGGTTCTCGCTTCCGCATCGGTGACAAGCTTGCTCTTGACAACGCCGGTACGCACGAGGACGCAACGGGTGTTGAAATCACGGCTATTTCAGGTAATGTCCTGACCGTTGACTTTACCAACGACCCTGCGGACGGTGACCTTGTTTACATCCACACCCGTGCTGGTCTTACGTCAATTGACGATATCGTGACCATTCACGGCACCAATGTCGGTAGCTCAACGACCGACACCCGTGCAAACGTGTACGGTATTGAATCCACGATCACTGAGAGCCGAACGGTTTCAGGTGCTCAGTGGAAGACCGCTGCTTCGGTACAGGGCAACTCTGGTACGGGTCGAGACCTCTCGCTCAACCAGCTTGACACCGCTATCCAGAAGATTCGTACCAATGGTGGTGAGCCAAAGCTTATCGTCATGGGTCACGACCAGTACTTCAAGCTGGAGCGATTGCTCAACTCACAGCAGCGATACCTCGGTCAGGAAGAGTATCAGGTCGGTATTGGTTCGGAGAAGACCTTCCCCGGTACCCGCACTGGACTGGTTCTGGCTACCTACATGGGTATCCCGATTCTTCCGGATGCAGACACCACGAAGTCGTACAGTGACGCTTCGGGTGCGCTTGGTTCCAACGTCTACGTTCTGGACACCGACTACCTTGAGGTTGCGGTTGCTCAGCCGACGCAGTACATCGAGAACCGTGACTACTTTGCGGCTTCGTCGCTCGTAGTTCGTGGCTTGCTCTACACGATGGCTGAGTTGAGGGCACACCGTTTCGACGTACACGCCAAGATTACAGACCTTAGCGAGTAATCAAAGCGATGATTATGGGCGGGGAGGCTAATCACCTCCCCGCCTTTACACGTATATACGGAGGAAAAATAAATGGCTCTTACAATTACTGCTCCTAATGGTGCTCCTGATGTTACGGGTGTGCCGGGTAACATGAAATATCGAATTGTCCGACTTGCGTTTGACAGTTCATACGCTGCAGGTGGTGAAGCTCTTACGGCAACTACCTTAGGATTTGATACCGTCGCACTTGTTATTGCTCAGTCGGAAGACACTGGTTATGTACCTCAGTACGACTACGCTGGCGAAACTCTTGCTATGTACGAGGCTGGTGCTGATGGTGCGGCTCTTGATGAAGTAACAGCGGCTACCGACCTAACTGGTGTTTACGTTCGCTGCTTGGTCTTTGGTCGGTAATGTCTAACGAGTCAGTGGACTTAAAATTAGGGGTTTATACTGAAAGATTAGACCGCTACATTGAAAGTCAAACCGAATTAAATAAGACGCTGACACAAACATTAAGTAGATTAGAGACCGAATTAAGAGAAATAAATGAATGGCGGAATAAAGTTTACGGGGTAAAGACTGGTGTAGTTGCGTTAGCATTATTGGTATCGCATACTGTATTAGTAATAGGTGGGATTACGGGCTTGATTAGTTGGTTGAATAACCGATAGGAGCATAAATAATATGGCAGAATTGATGCACGATGAGTGGCCTTCATGGGAGATTGATCCCAGTACTAGAACGTCTACTCATCCCTATACAAAATACTACCCGTTTAATGTAACTCTGAGTACGGCTAACACGGCTCAGGATTTATTCACGGTAGATAGGGGTAAGGCTGGGGTTAACTTAGTCACCAACCCATCTGTAGAGAGTGCTACAATCTCCATGTTCACTGCTACCGGTTCAAGCATTAGTCGAGACAACACCTATGCTTCCGAAGGTACTTATTCCCTAAAAGTCGTGACTGATAACTCTGCCGCTGGTGAAGGTTTCTACACTACGCAGAGTATCGGTCACGGATCTTCCGGTATACGTGTATTATCTGGACAAGCAGTTGTTCGGGGAGATTCTGTTCCTAGTGGCTCAGTTCAAATTGTAATTGAAGATTCTAGCGGGACTACGCTAGCTACCGGCAATACGGTAACACTTGATGGCACTTTCCAGCAACTGCAAGTCCAGTACGTAATACCAAATAACACGCTGCAGACAACAGCTTATGTTAAAATTGTAACAAACACTAATCAGTCTACTACTTTCTATGCCGACAAAATCCATAATGAAATTCGTACCGATTCAACCTACTCTTCATACATTGATGGAGATCAGGGTAGGAACTACTCATGGGTAGGCACACAAGATGCTTCAATTTCCAAGAAGAAAGTAGATTCCGTTGTTATTAGAGGTATTAGATTAAACACCTCGCACAATACTTATCTCGCGTTTGACTGTGATGCTTCCTCATCTACAGGCATCTACATTAAAGCTCCTACAGCCGATCAGCCACAGACCGGCTTCTTTGAGACTAACTTCCCAATTGACTTCCGTGAGAAGATTAGTTTCGTTAATGCTTCAGGTTCAGACACACCGAATGTTTATGGTGTGATATGGGGGATTCATCAAGCCTAATGGAAACTACTAACGTAGCATATAAACAGTGGTTGGAAGAATCAGAAGAATCTATTATCGTTCTGGATAAAGCGGCGGAGAATAAAGGCGGCAGAGTAACGATAGACGATATTCAGGATTCGCTTGCTGAGTATCGTAGATTATTTAAAGCCGGTCTCGCTTCTCCCGCTGAGATTCTAACTCTTTACAGAGCTTTCCCTGAAATCTCAAAATATGCTGAAGTAGTAGAACTCCTAGATTTAAACGGTGAAGGTGAGCCTATTGTTGTTGGTGGACCAGCATCTGTTGAATTAGTAGACAGAGAAGGTCACCTCATTACCATGTCCGCATTAGACCAAGCATTTGAGCGATACATGAATAATTTTAGAGCTAGAAATGTTATGGTCATGCATTCCGATGTACAGGTAGGTCATGCGCTTCCCGCTTTCATTTCTAAAGCAGGTCAGATTTTTAAGAGCGGCGTAGAAGGTAATGGATTGTTCTTTATCGCTGAGCTACGCAATGATACTAAAATAGGATTAAAGGTAGCCGATCAGGTTCGTGAGGGTAAGATGCGTTCTTACTCCATCGCTGGCAGTGCTACTAAAACACAGAATATTACTAAGGGTGCTAACACAATCATGCAGGTAGACCAGCTAGAATTAGCTGAAGTTACAATCTGTGAGAAGGGTGTTAACCAAGGTGCTCATTTCGAGCTTATGAAAGCTGAGCAATCTGTTCCAGCATCTCGTCCCGGTTCATTCTTTACCGTAGTATCTAAAGCAGATATTCCATCTTTCACTGAGATATTTACAGCTTGGTTTAATAAAGCTAATCTTATTGAGGATTTAGATAAAAAGCAACTCGCTGTTTTAATGAATGAAAATGCTAGACAGCTTCAGCATCGTGGTCTGCTTAACCAGCTTGGCTTCCCTGAGGAAGTTGACTTGGAAAGATCTCGCTATGCTCCGGTCACATATGATGAACCCGGTAACCTTGTGTCCCCCGTAATTGTTAACGAGGCAGGACAGGAACTAGGTGACCCCAACATGGAGGAAATGCGTAAGGCGGTCAACGACTTTAAGGCGTGGATGCGTAAGGAAGAAGAAGGGGGTATGGCTAAAACTCAGCTAGACCGAATCTCTGACCTAGCCGACATGCTCCACGAGTTAATTGATGAGGATGATGACCTTCCCGGCTGGGTTCAAAATAAGATTTCTGATACGCTCCATAACATGGAAGCCTCCGTCACCAACCTTAAATATGAAGACAAACAGGACAAAGGTCTTGTAAAAGACTTCTTTAAGTGGATGGACGATGTACGATAACTGGTCAGATTCCATAGAGATTTTTTCAAATATATTGAAGAAATCTTCAGCGGAGAAGGCCAACAAGACCCTCTGGAGTAGTATAGTATCCTCCGTAAAATCGGGAAATAAAGGTGGTAAGGCGGGTCAGTGGTCTGCTCGTAAAGCTCAACTAGCTGTTCAGCGATATAAGAAAGCTGGCGGGCGATACAAAGGAAAGGCATCAGGCAAGACTAGTTTAGATAAATGGACAAAACAAGATTGGGGTACCAAATCGGGTAAGCCCAGCGTTCAAGGTTCAAAAGCTACAGGAGAAAGATACTTACCCAAGAAAGCTCGACAGAAGTTATCTCCCCAAGAATACGGAGCTACCACACGAGCTAAGCGGCGGGATTTAAAAGCAGGTAAACAATTCTCTAGTCAGCCTAAACGAATCGCATCTAAAACTAAATCCGCACGACAGTCCTAGTATAATATAAAAAACTAGTGCATGTTCTCTAGAAGGAGCGAGGGGATATGTGGAAAGGTATACCGATGGCAAAGATAAGACCGCAGATCATGATGGGGCTTCTAGTATTAGGGTCTACCACGATATATGCTTTACACATAGGAATCGAATCTGTAGCAACCGCCACCATAGGTGGTATTATTGCTCTTTCAATGAAAATTCTCGAAGGTGACTAAATGTCAGATTATGACTCCTTTGATAAAACTTTCTGCGAATGTCAGGTAGACGAAGACTATTCCTGTTTTTATGATCCTGAAGATTGTGAATGCGATTGCGGTTGCATTGATTGTTTTGAGGTTGCATAATTTCTCCCGCTCTATCCCCCATTCAAGTATAATATAGTAGGACACTAGTTTAAGGAGGAATGCCTTATGCAATGTTCAACTGAGTGTAAGTGTGGTGGAAACTGCGCTTGCAAAAACAAACGGTAAGGAGGACCTGTGTGAAAGGACTTATAGCCAGAATTACAGTTATTGCTCCCCTTGTGGTTGCAGTGATTGTAGCTATCGTCATGGACTTTGTTGATGATCTATTAGGAATTTTTACAGCCATTAAGGATGGAAAAATTACCTTGGAAGAACAAGAGGCGATTGACAAGCGGAGGTCTAACCGACGCTGGACTGCTCTAAGAGCACTAGCTGGAAAGGCTCCATTCTTTACAGTTGAATAGAGAGGAGGTGATCCTCGTCTAAGAAGAGACCCCCAGTAATCCGGGGGTCTTTTCTTTTATAAGGAAACAAGGAAAGAAACTAGTCTTTGCCTTTTTCCCACACATCCGCAACCGACTTGGCTCCATCCTTCTTTACTCTGAAGTTGGCTGTTTGAGCGTGACAGTTGGGGCAGAGTAGACGAAGATTTTCTAATCTGTTATCATTAGAGTCACCGTTGCGGTGGTCGAGTTCCAAAGGAATGGGTTGACCAAACCAAGCTTCCATGGTACACTCAGAACAACACGGGTCTAGAATATTCTCCCCTATTAGTCGAATCTTCAGCTTGTCCGACTGCATGGGGTATTTATTGGATAGGTAATCTTCGATTGGCCTAGTCTTTTCTAGATGCGTATCCAGATCATACTTAGTTAGATGATGAGGTGGAACCCCAGCCTTTCTTATTGACTTTCTGATTTGCATACTGTAGAATCCTCCTAAAGGAGTTTAAAATGTTAGTCACAGACTATCTTAAGTTTTTCGTTCTCTTGGTTGCCGTTTCGGTAATTCCCGTAGGTCTTAAAAACGTATGGGATTGGCTTATTCTTTTGCTTATTGCGGGTATTGCCTTATACTACGTTCTAAAAGAAGAAGAGGTTTTGTAAACAGCTTGATAGTATATTATACTGATTATCTGGTATAATATAGTAAGGACTACTTAAAGTAAGTGGAATAAAAATGGATAAGTGGGAAAAACGAGATAATAAATTAAATAAGCGGCGTTCCATAAAGAATATGAATGCTGTACATAAAGACGAAATTCATAAAGATAAAAAAACTGAAGCCGATAAATACAGGCGTGAATTGACAAAGTTAATGAAAGCGATGGGTTTAGATGAAGAGGATGCTAACTAGACTTCTACATACTTTTACGCCCGTAAGTTGTGAAGTAACAATAGTGGTGGTAGAGCCAAGTTCGACCGTGAGAAGATTGGAGTGTTACTACTGCGGAAAGGTAATCAAGCGTGTCTACACCTAATCATAATGAGCATAATGAGCCTGATGACCATGACCGAGGCCACGACCCGTATGCCCCACATGGAATTCCCATAAGCGATGAAGAGACACATTTAATCACCCTGTCATTGCATGAGTTGTTATATATTGATGACCACAGTACGCTTTTAATTAATCAAGATGATTATGAAGGAAGCATGACTCTAAGACCTCCTCTTCCAATGGTGGGGCTTCCATGCGATATGGCCTTTATTAAAAAGATAGGTGAGGCTCTACTAAAGGCTTTCGCTGACCCCGGAAGAGATGTAGATGTTCTTTTAGCAGATAGTCATTTATTCTTAATTAGAGAAATGGCTCTTACTCACGCTACCTTAGGTAATAGTAAGGTGGGCATCTCCCTTAAAAGAAAGATATATGAAAAACTTCTTTCACAGTCTGAGGCTGATAAAACTGTTGCCTCATTATTGGATAGCTTAGACATAGATTTCGGAGACTCAAATGAACCTAAATTGGGACTTGACTAACGTAGAAAATTCAGATAAGATGTGCTGGACACAACAGGAAGACGGTAAGTTTAAACTAAATGATGTAACAGAGTTTATAATTAACTTGACCGCCTTCGTTGGAATAAATCAAATTTCTAAAAATAACTGTAAAGATTTTGTACGGAGAGCATACATACTAAAGCATGTAGGGTTTCCTGTACCTGATGAGGTTACACCTGCTATAATAGAATCTCACGTAGGATTGCAGACATCTGCATCCACTATGGACTATCGTAGTTTTAAGAATAAAGTTTTTGATTCTCTTGAGGAAGCTGTAGTAACGCAGCTTAAGGCAACAGCTTAAACTTGTTAAAATGTAAATCTTGTAAAGCAGATGTGTTCAAACCAATCTGGTTATCTCAGGCCGGTTTGTGCATACGATGTTGGATGATGCCCTCATGGTTACACCCGAAACACTAATAATTTTTATCTTTATTGTGACTGCTGGATTCTTTTTGCTTAGGATAAAAGGCGAATAATGGACACAGACTTTAAACAAGATGTAAAATTTTACATCACTCGTATCACAGAAGAGAATAATCAACTACGAGCCGAGATGCAGTTATTAAGACAAAAGCTTGATCGTATGATAGGGATGGGTTTTATTGCCTTAGTCATTGTAGTGATACTGGAGATAGTAATACTAAAATGATTAGATTCTTAAATGTTTGTGACCATGGAATTAACCTATTGGATGAGTGCATTAAGTGCGGGAGGAAACCTAAATGGTAAGACGCTGTGATGCTCCAGCAACAATACAGGTGAAACTAACAGGGTTTAAGGCTTGTGATAAACATTTTAGTATCCTAGAAATTTATGATTATGACACCATTTCCTCTGGAAAATGTGACGTAAGATTACCTAAGACTTATGTAGAAGATACGTCATCTTCCCCTTACATGCACGTACATTCTGATGTTACCGGTAATGAGTTTAGAACCGATAGTTGACATCTCTTCGCTAATGACGTACTCTGTATAAGTAGTCAGAATTCCCAAGTAGCTCAGCGGTAGAGCAGCTGACTGTTAATCAGCGGGTCACAGGTTCGAATCCTGTCTTGGGAGCCATTGGGGATGTGGCGGAATCGGTATACGCAACACACTTAAAATGTGTCGCCGTTAGGCTTGTGGGTTCGAGTCCCACCTTCCCCACCAATTTTAATAAGTAGGTTAGAAATAATTCTTGAGTAAGAGATACAAAACAACTTGTGCTTTGGGGGGACTCAAGCATGAGTGGATAATAGACCAACAGCCTTTGAGGTTAGTGTACGAACACCCAACTTATTTTTTATTGCTGACTTGGCATTGTCAGTTTTGTTCTGCTACAATTACAGGTAAACACAAGCGACCTCGCCCTTATGTCGATAAGGCGAGGGCTTACAGGTACGGAGATTAAAGATGCAAACCTTTCTACCATACGCCGACGCTAAGCGGTCAGCACAAGTTTTAGATTACCGTAGATTAGGTAAACAGCGGGTAGAAGCTTTTCAGATTTACAAAATAGTTTCGGGCGAGCGAAGTAAAGGTGGTTGGATTAACCACCCCGCTGTTATAATGTGGCGAGGTTATAAAGATGCTCTAGCGGTCTACCACAACACCATGATTGACGAATGGGTTGCTAGAGGCTACAATAACACTATGGCTAAGCTTCCCGTATGGAAGGTAGAACTACCACCTTGGTGGGGGGATGAAGAAGTACATGCATCCCACAGGTCAAACCTTTTACGGAAGGACGCAGCATTTTATAGCCAGTATGGATGGACTGAACCGGATAATCTCCCATATGTATGGAAAACCTATTAAAGTAAGTCTAATCAGCTTATTTCATATGGTAGGCTTATTACTTACAGTCTTAGTTTTTTATTGAGAGATATAAATGAGAGTAGGCTATATTCCAGACCATTTCTTTATGCAAAAGATTAAGGCTTTTCGATGTTCGGATAATACACCCTGCTGGATTTTTCCAACTATAGATACACCAGCCAAAGTGATATCTGAAAACCCTGATGATTTGTTGACAGCCATTGACTGGCGTAATACACTATACTTAGTGTCAACCAACTCGTTGACCTACGCAGACTACACTATAGAGGTACAGTGACATGGGTTATCAATTTACATTAACTTTCAATGTAGACACTGAGGAAGAGTATGAACAGTGGCTATCTGACATTGAAGAATTTGATGCTAACGGGGCATTCCCGTGTGGTTACTCAGTCCAAACCAGTATAAATTTCACAGTTTTAAGATCCATTCTGAAGTAGTAGACAATTAAGGAGTCTGGGATGGCAAAGTTTCATGTGACCGATACTTGGACAGCTTCACGGCTATATGAGGTTGAAGCAGCATCAGAAGATGAGGCAATGAAGATTATTGAAGATGAGGCTGATTTCGACGTTGAGGCTGAACAGTCGGGAGCAACCTTTCGTGAAATCCGACGCAAGCGAGTATGCCTTGACAGGTATCAACAAGTACTACCTTAGTAGCCAGTAATGAATACAGTACACAACATCGGATGCCTGTGCTTCAAGTGTGTCTCCGCTCGTTATATAGAGGGAGTTCATTGTGGGAGTTGCATGGCTGTGCAAATTCAAGTAGAATCTACAGAACAGTGTTTGGAATGTTTTCTAAAGTACGCACAGGAGAATTTGATACGAAATGCCTAGTCGTGGATTTACACATGAGTCTACATACAATGAGTCAAAGGAGTGGTACACGCCACCGACGCTGTTTGAGCAACTGAATATAGACTTTGACCTTGACCCATGCGCTCCCCCAAAGGGTGGGTTCAGAACTGTTCCCGCTAAGAGGTTCATCACGTTTGAGCAGAACGGACTTCTTACTCCGTGGGATACAACTGATAACGTGTTTATGAATCCCCCTTACGGCTTAGACACCCCTGCATGGCTTAGTAAATTAGCTACCCATGCTCAATCCGGTGGTAGAGGAATCGCCCTTGTGTTTGCTAGAACCGACACAAAGTGGTTTCACGAAATCGTTAGGTACTCTAATGCGATTGCTTTCTTCAAAGGCAGACTTCAATTCTTGAAGCCCGATGGGACTAAAGGTAATTCGGGTGCGGGTGCGGGTTCTATGTTAGTTGTGTGGGGTCACGACAATAGGGAACGGGTTGAACAGGCGTTCAACAAACATCGGCTTGGACTTGTGACGAGTTTCTGGGGATGACGCAAAAATGTGTTACACTAGATACGCACAAGAGAACTATGTCAGAAAATAGACTAATCTGTTTTTATTGTAGTCACCCCGCTGTTCTACTGGAGAATGAACTCTTGTGCGGCGGGTGCTACATAGGAAAGCACATCCTAAGGAAGTTAAACTAAAATGGAATATAAATGCCACTTCTGTCTAGTTAAATTTAAGACTAGTAAACACTTGCTTCAACATCGTTTGCGTGCTACACTATGTAGACCAAGGGGTTAGAAAACACGATGAGAATGAGATACTGAGGAGGTGACTGAGTGACAACACCGGGGGAGACCATTCCCGACCTCATCGGCAACTACGCCGTCATGCGGCTGGCTGACAGGCTGCTATTCGAGAAGATGGACAAACTGGCTGACAGGCTGCTAGTCGAGAAGATGGACAAACTAGACCCGTTTAATGCTGAGTTTGGGCAACTGTGGAACCAGCGCAAGGATGTGATAATCCGCTGTGCTGACATACGCACCTACATCACCGAACGGATGCGTGCCGAAGACGTTGACACCGTGGAAGCTAACGGGCTGGTGGCTACGCTGAAGCCTGTTAACTACGCAGCGAGCGGGTGGCTCGTTGAGGTTACACGAAACGGAGAGAAGATATGACTAAGTACGTAACAACTTCATGGACACCTGTAGATATACAGGATTTAAGACCCGACTGGACATTGAGACAGTGCGTAGAATGGTTAGATGAAAACGAACGTCATCTTAAAGACCGGCTTATTGAAGCGGGTTGGGAGATATTGAATGTGTTATTGATTGAGGATTAAAACTTTAAGAGGTACAAAAGATGTTCACCATATTCTTCGATGACCAAAATGAAACAGCCCATGAGTGGCACGACCGAATTTTCGGCGCAGAGATAATGTCAATAATGCGCGCTAAAGTGGGAGAGCCGAGCGAGGTTATCAACACTGGCGGCGGCTGTATGGTTGCGGTCTACACGCTCGCTGATAACACCATCATCACGCTGAATGAGGAATTTGCCGTACATCACCGCGATATTGCCGAGTTTTGGTGCGAGGACGGTGAGTATTCTGAGTATTCAGAAATTGGTTCGGTCGGATTTTGGGATGATGTACCCTACGGCGCAAAGTGGGACAACGCAACCACGGCCAGAGTTACTGAATGGATTGACCGCACACTGACCGCATCGTTAGCATCGAGACCGACACAGTCCACCTAATACAGACCATTTCGGAGAGGACTAACCATGAAAGCACTCAACACCTAACAAACCGCACTTGACTTTGTATCGTTTACTGATATACTTTATTTCAGTAGTCAGTATTTCTTAGGAGACTCAAATGCCTAACTGGTGTGAAAACGAAGTAAATATATACGGAACTAAAGAGCAACTACAAACCCTTGTAGATGAAGTCTTTACCGAAGTTCCTGCGCTTGACGACAAGACTAAATTAGTTCTTGATTACAACAAAATTATACCTGAGCCAGAAGATATTGGTGAGAACTGGTGGGGTTGGCGTACTTCTAATTGGGGAGTCAAGTGGGATTTAGTTTCTGGCTCTCCCGAAAACAGTGATGTTGAGATATACTTAGATAGCAATGATGCTAGTATTCACATGATGCTGCTTACTCCGTGGTCGCCACCCGAACCTATTGTGACGGCACTACGAGAGCGGTATCCAGAGATTGAAATAGACTGGTTCTATAAAGAGCCGGGGCTACAAATAGCGGGATGGGTGTAATGGTTTTTACAGTAACGGCTGAGGATTTGAAGCGGTGGGGCGGACAGAAAAGAAAACTTTTGGAAGTACTAAGTGATGGTCGTATGCATGAACACACTACTCTAGTACGCTCAAGCGGTAATGCTCAGAACCTAACGGCTCGTATTAGTGAATTACGAAAATCTGGTTGGGTAATAACCTGTGACCGTTCCACTTACTCAGGAACAACCTACTACCAGTTGGCGGGATTCACAGGTGAGGACAACACCCAGAAGACACAACACTGCTCCACATGCCAATGCCTAAAGAAATCAAAATGAAAAAATTTCACACCCCTTTAATACTGAATATGGGTACACCTGCCGAACCTGACCCTAAGGAGGTAGATTTATATTATTCAGAGGATGATGGGAAAGCTGGATTGTGGCATTCTCGTAAGCCGCTTCCAAATATTGGGGATAGCATTAAGCGTAATTACTCATACGTGAACGAAGAAGATTATGAAGCTGTAGTTCTATCGTATCTGTTTGAAGCTGGTTGGATTATGCTTCAAGTGTTTGTTCCAGCTACTCAGGAAAAGGAAATTTTTTTTGGGATTGATTTAGCTTAAGGCTTGTACTACTTTATAAATAAAATCGGCGGGGACAAATAAATAAAGCCTTAAATATAAAAACACTACCACTAATAGTACTACCAATACCAATAACCATAACAACACAAACATTAACATCCTAGAAACTTAACCAACAACCCCAAACCCAATCCTACAATATAGGAATAATTAGGAACTATTTACACTTTTACAGAAACACAAATAGAGAAAAAACATAACTGAATATAATACTGAATATAAAGATTAACCTATCCCACACACAGCTTGCTGAATATCTGCAGTTCATTTTAATAGAATTTTATGTTTCGCTGGAAATTTTACCCCACTGTTTTAGGTCTAATTCGTAATTTTTAGGATAGTTTTATTACGACTTATATACTTTTAGAATGGGGTAGTATAAACCTGATTCGTAATTGGGTGAATTATTTCGTAATCCTAGAAAGTTTTAGGTAGCTAGGAAAGAAAGTTTTAGAATTGTTAGGAAGTTTTAGGAAGATTTAGGAACTGCAAGGAAGGAATGCAAGGAAAGGGTGCAAGGAAAGAATTGTAATCCTACCAAACTAGGGTTGATAATTAGAGATGGTATTTAGAACATCTGTTCTATAGCACCTATGTTCTATAGTACATATGTTCTGCTATTATTTGTATCTGGTAAAAAACTTCCTATTGACACTCCCGGCGTTCATGCCTTATAATAGTAAGTACCACAGCTAGTGGCTAGTCGAAAAGATTGAGGATAGAATTATGTATGTAGATGAGATTGCTAGGGAAGGTAACTGCGCTCTATGTAACCAGAAATATTCAGATTACGGTAATAATGGTGACCCTGTCAGTGATGGCCGGGTATGCGATGATTGCAATACTGTATCTGTAATTCCAGCTAGGTTCGAAGCGTTGACCTTGAATGGGGTTCGCCAAATCCCCTAAATTGGGGGTTGACATTGTAGCAGGGTATGCTACAATAGATATATCGAAGGGAGTGATGGATGGTCTTCCAGACCCGCTCCCTGAGAACCCAACCAGATAAACTAGTGGTCTGGTTGGGGGTGGCGGGGGGAAAGGCTGAGAAACATTGCATATAGCTCTGGTCGCCATTCCGTGAAATCAGTTAGAATAGAATTCTAGATACTATATCTAGCTGGTTATCCGGTACACGGGATTCACCTAATTACTGGTTGGAGTATTCAGACCTTTCCCCCGTCAATCTATATTTACCAGTTGACACTAGTCGCTGTGCCCTGCTATACTTAAGTAAGTAGTCCGGAGAGGCTACCTTAAGTATAGCGGGAGAATGAGAATGAGAATGATTACAGCAGCTACAGCAGAATCCATGCTTAAAGGTACAAACGGTAAAATTTTCGCCGTTACCTTTATTAAGAAAACTACGGGAGAATCCCGTCGCATGGTTGCCCGAACCGGAGTTAAGAAATTCGTAACCGGGGAGGGTATGAAATATAACCCAATTGAGAAAAAACTACTCACGGTATTCGATATGCAAAAGAAAGAATACAGAATGGTAAATCTTTCTACGCTCCGCTCAATCAAGATAGCGGGTATAGAGTATCCAGTAGAATATCCCAGCTTAGAAAAGTAGGCTGGTCTCAATCTCCGCACTTCGCCCCTGTATTGCAATTGTGATGTCTTGCAATGCGGGGGCGTTGTGTTATAATAGATATACACAAGCGATACGGAGATTCGCACATGAAAACAAAAGCTTTGAAATTCGGGGTTGGTAACGCTAAGCTAAGTACGAAAATTTCTACGTTCAGTGTTCCGTCCGGGTTCACTTGCCCTGCTGCATTGGATTGTCTAGCAAAAGCGGACAGGGTTACCGGTAAGATTACTGACGGAGAATATTCTAAATTCCGTTGTTTCGCAGCTAGTGCCGAATCCGTATTCAAACAAACTCGGCTACAGCGTTGGGAGAATTTCGAAATTCTACGAAACATGGATATGGAAACTATGATTGATACAATCCATGAATCCCTGCCCAATCAAGAAATTCACCGGGTTCACGTTAGCGGAGATTTCTTTAATCAGAAATATTTCGATGCATGGATGCGGGTAGCCAAATTAAATCCAGATAAGTTATTCTACGCTTATACTAAATCTCTAAATTATTGGGTTGATTACCTTAACCGCTTCGATATTGTACCTGTAAATTTCGTTCTCACCGCTAGCCGGGGCGGTAGATACGATAATCTAATTTCAGAATACAATCTACGGGAAGCGGTAGTAGTGTATCACCCCAACGAAGCGGCGGCGTTAGGATTGGAAATAGACCATGACGATTCTCACGCTATGGTTAACGGTGCAAGCTTTGCTCTATTACTCCATGGTATCCAACCTAAAAACAGTAAGGCCGCCAGCGCATTGAAAACCCTTAAACAGGAAAATATACAATTCGCTTATCGCCGCTAATCTATAGCAGATAGAAAATCCTCACGATTAAACCCGTGGGGATTTTTTATGGTTTAGAAATAGAACATTTGTTCTTATCAAATCTAGCACATATGTTCTATATGGATATTCTAGATTTAGAAAATGTTTTTAAGTTTAGGAAATAGTTTTAGAGTTAGGAAATAGTTTTAAGTTTTTAGATTTTAAGTTTTAAGTTTTAGATTTTAGATTAGGACTTGACAAGGAAGCAGGGATATGCTAGGAAATTAGGGTTGATAAAATTTGTGATATACTCATTCTTCGCATACACAAATTTATCAAGTCTAGGTCTGCATCAGAACACCCGTTCTGATTCAGGAATTTTTGTAGTTGGGGCAGTTTATCGTGATGCCCAGCACGAGGGGTTAGGCCATTGCTGCCGTCACCGCCTTGTACGCCTTGGTGCGACCGTTGTCGGCCAAGTCACTTAGGCCGCCCGCCCGTTCGAGCCGGGTGCTGTCATGACCGCCGTACCAGTCGAGGTATTCCGTAATGGTGTTCAGCGCACCCCATGCCGTTCCGCCGATACCTTGCATCGAATCGCCGTCCTCGCCCCGCCCGTTCCAGATATCGATCAGGGTCTCCCGGCGGTTCTCCCAGCGGGTGAGAGAGTTACGGCTGTCATCCTCGTTAAGTTCAGGCTTGTCCCAGACGCTGTCAATAATGGTTGCAAACTGTGCATCAGTCACGGTAGTGTCCACCATGCGATTAGCCGCCGCCGTGAATTCGTCGAACCACTTGTAGGTGAGGTTCAAAGCTTTCTGTGCATCCGCAACCCGTGAGGTGACCGAGGCCGTGTGACGAGCCTTGAAATGAGTCTTGGAATTGGACAAGGCCAGCCGTAGCGTGTTTTGGCATACCACCCGAATCGGGGTGACAGCCGCCATCACGCCGCTAGACCCGTCATGCGATGATGTGACGAGCAGGTATTTGCCGACCACATCCCGGCCACCGATAAGGATATCATCGCCGAGTTTCATGGAACCGAACACCACCCGCCCGTCCCGGATAGACCCGGCTGTGTGCCATTGGGCATCGGATGATGCTAGGATTGCCTCGCCGAATCCGAACACATCCTCATTCTGAACAACCTCGTACTTGTTGCCAACGACGGCCAACCCGTCAATTCCGCCCGTGACGGGACGGTCACGAATCACCGCAAACTTGTCTGGAATAGCGACCTCAACGCCGTTTACCATTGCAATCAACGGTTCGGTGCGGACGTTCCACCCGTTCAAGAACGCGTGTTCCATGAACGAGGCCGTTGATTCAGCCGGTTCCGCCAGCACTGTGCCCAACCGATGCCATGCTGATTCCCGCACAGAGACGAATGCCGCCTGACCGTCAAACCTTTCCAATCCATCAGCCATGTCTACAATCTCCGATTCGAACTTGTGAAGCATCCCCAAGTGGGGCTACGGTTTAAGTTTACCATGAGTTTATAACTCAAGTCAAGTATTTTTTAGTTTAATTTTAGTTTTATTTTTTACTTGACAACCAGCTAGGAATGTGATAGGGCTTGACAACGGGGAGTTGATAAATGCTACACGGCCTTATAAAGCATTTATCAAGTCTAAATCCTACCCCGATATGCGTGATATCGAGGTAGGATTATTACAGACTAGTTACTTTTTTTATGGCGTAGTGTGAAGCTCTTCCTCACACCAGCCTTACTCCAACTATTCACACCTTCATCGTAGAGAGCATTACTGAATCTTGCAACCTTCCCACATTTCTTGCAGCGGCCTAAGGGATTTTTTCCCGAAGCGATTGTTGGAGTCTCAATAATCCAGTGATGTGCTGGTGAGTCTACGCAGGGTTCCGCAGTATTCAATTTAACTCTAGAGCGCAATCGTTCGGACAGTAGCTTGGTCATGAGAACACCTTTGCATTTACATTAAGCCATGGTGACGGCTTATCAAGATTTGGATCTGGCGCAGAATAGTCTAAGGGTTGCTGGTCATAAGAACACAGGATGCATTTCAATTCCTCGTAATTCTTAAGAACATTCCCGTTACATCGCAAGCATTTCATGATTCACTCCATTTAGATTCCCGAATCGTCAGCGTCCTCGAATCCACAATGTGGGCAACGCATGTGCCATCTGCTGCCGCGTACACTCTCGCCGGGCATTCCGGACATAGGCGACAGCCAGACGGAATAATCCTCGATGGTGCGTATGGCTTCACCAAAGCCGCATTCGTCGCATCGCAAAAGGTCGATGGTTTCGTTGATAGTTCTTGCTGGCATGTTGTTCCTCACTATCTCCGTTAGCAGCACCTTGCTGCATGAGTACATTGTATCAAATACAACGTAAGAGTCAATAGTTTGTAGGTTTAATTTTATATTTTAGTTTTTAGCACAAAGGCTTGACAAAGCGAGTTGATAAATGTACAAGGCCTTAAAAAACATTTATCAAAGCGAAAAGCCCACCCCAGCAGGAGATAACCGGGGTGGGCGTGGAGAAGTTCGTTACCTTGATTCTAACGTGTACTCGTAAGCACTTCTTATCTCATACTCCACAATCTCTGGAGTGTATCCGTTAGCGTCATAGATGGCTTCGTCTTTAGTTTTGAACGGTCCGGACTCCTTACCTCCGTTTAGTAAATCGCAGTCCCAATACCAGCCTTCCTCTTCAAAGTCCGATATATCTTTGAAGTGGTCGGAGTGATAGAGATCATACTCGCCCCACTCTTGACCGTACTCATCGACAAACGCTCGAATCTCAAACATTGCTTACTCCCCCTCAATTTCTTGCATCATGTCCAACCATGCATTTATGCAAGATTCTATATCTTGTTCGATGAAATTTTTTGCCTCATGTAGGCTAGCCGTTCGGCCTTTGCCCTTGACTATTTTCCGCAAGGCCGCTATCGCTCGAACTTTTCCAACCTCTCGCAACGACAGAGCTAGGATTGCAATCTCAGTGGCATTAAATTCGTATTCGTTATTTAGTTGTTCGGTAAAGGGTGCAATTATCTTAAACATTACGTCTCCTGCCATTTGTGGCATTCACATTCATAACCATGGACTGCAGGAGCAGTTTTCCGTCATGCTCAGGACTTGAGATTACTTTACGAATGCAATCGCATCCATGAATCGGTCACGGTTGAAAGCGGGATTGTCCGACTTGAACAATTGCGCCATTCGGTCGGCCATCATCCGAAGGACTCCCTCAGGTGAGATGTCCGTGCTCTCAACTTCATCGAGAGCGTAGCAGAAAATCTCTGCAACGGCTTCATAATCTTTGCGGCTCATCGTCTCTATCTCCCTTACTCCGTGCAGCGTCGTTGCTGCTGTATCTCTATTATGGACTCTATTTTATAGTTTGTCAAGAATTTAGAGTTTAGATTTTTAATTTTAAGAAACACTTGACAGGAAGGCTGGGATGTGTTATCATCTCGCATTTAGGGTAGTATTAGGGTATTGTTTGTTACCCTAAATGCGAGTTGATAAATTAGAACAGATGTTCGAGCAGTTTATAGTCATGCTCAGGACACGGTATGGGCTGCGATTTAGACTG
>Ga0099850_1000058_pt1 | contig 40630 bp, 54 predicted proteins | sample CB_VirMetaG_5_FD_79182 | JGI IMG/M metagenome (GOLD analysis project Ga0099850, IMG submission 79182) | Freshwater to marine saline gradient viral communities from Chesapeake Bay - CB_1508_1D Viral MetaG | ecosystem: Environmental > Aquatic > Marine > Coastal | place: USA: Chesapeake Bay... | reverse complement strand
ACCACTGCCAACCACATTTGGTCGTCTGTAACCTGGCATTGATACAGTAAAAAGTCCTCTGCTTTTAATTGTTTTAGTTTTTTCTTAGCACTCATTTTTTTATCTCCAGTTTTTTTTGTTGGTGTGCTTAAAGCACGTTCTTAATAGTTACTATTTTACTTATTATTGTTAGTGGTATGATCCACTTATACCAATCAAGCGCGACCAGTAACCGCTTAAATGGATTTTTCTTAGTCTGTTTAAGCATATGTGTCCAGACCATGGCCCTTATTTTTTCAGTGTCGTGCGGCTGAACACCGTCCTTAGTTAACCAATAAAAGTAATGTGCCCTATGGCGCTCAATTACTTCTATTAAGTTTAGTTCCTTTAAAATTTTTATCACCCCCTCTAAATCGGTGCGCCTATCGTCGTGTAAATAGGTGTTCTCAATTAATAAAAAATATAACTCGCCTATCGATCTTAACCGTTTTTTTCTGCTCATACTGCCACCGATCTGTGAGTGGTCACAGTAACAGGACGTAACACAGCATTAAACAGTGCCAAGTAATCAAGTTGATTTAACTCAAGGCCAGGGTAATCAACTAAGTAATCGCTGCTTAATACAGTAATCAACCGCAACTTAAATAAGTCCAACGTCCTTGCACTGGACAAATAGTCGCGTACTTGATCGTCATTATCTAATAAGTCGAGTACTGCCTGGGTATATAGTGTTTTATGCATCAATATACCCCTTTGTTCTTGCGTCCTTAGTGTACGCGCTTAATGTTTTATCGGCCTTGAAAAAACGGTCACGTTCAACAGGTAGGCCATAAGGCGGAAAGCGCAGGCCCTCTATTTCTTCTCGGTCGATATAGCCCAGTTCCGGATAACCAGCACCGAGGTCACACAGTCCAAAAAATAAGCCAGTGTCAGGATTATATTCAGTAATTAACCATGTACAAGCACCGCCCCCAAATAGCTTAAGCACTGGTTTAAAGTCGGTGCCTTCGTGATCGTGTCGGTGCCTTAATTCATTTTCAGCATAATTTTTAATTAGTTTGGCCTCAATGGCCTTTGTTAACAACTTCATTTTCATTTTTTTATCTCCAGGTTAAGGGTTGTTATTATTTCATTCGCGCGGTCACAACCGGCATGATTAAAATCGTGTTCTTAATATTTGGTGCCAGTTCCTTGGTTTTTATCTCAATACACGCTCTTGATTTAACTCCATAAAATTCAAAAATAACTGGCTCACGTTCGGTTGATCCAAGGGCCTTGGCCAGTCTATAAAGCTGCATGGGATTTATAGCAAAGTACTCATTTTTATCACAGTCCGTAGGGGTCTTAGGAATCACGGCCTTATAGTTGGGATATTCTCGATTAACCGTGTGGAACAGCTCAGAGAATTCGCGCTTGTCGTTCGGTTTTATTTTCTTAGTATCATGAAACTTAATCACTTGCTCATTAAATAGTACTAAACTAGAGGCCATATCGACCGTGATAAAAAACTCTCTTATCAGCATTATATGGCCATCGGTCGCCACGGCCTTTAATGTGTCGTCTGTGACTTCAAGCTTAAGGCCCTGAAGTGCCGGCCGTGTCTCATCCTTAGTAGACACATATTTCTGCATTAATATAAGGTAATTCAAAATAGTGATAGGTAGATACGTGTTCATTGGTGCGGTTCCTTTGTTTAATATTGTTTATCGCCAATTATTTTTATATCCAGTCCCAAGTCGGCCAATACTGTGGCTTGTGTGGCGGTTATCGTTTTTTGATTAAATAGCTCGGCCAATGTCTTAGCAGCATCATTTACCGGATATAGTCTTAAGTGGCCGCTATGATAAACTCGTTCCAATATAATCGTTCTCATTTATTTATTGTTTTCTTCAAACCATTCTTTAAAGGTCATGTTTTAATCCTGTAGACAGTCAATTATATCCCAACTTAATTCTATTAATCTGTCTTCAACTTTTCCAGCTGGAGCGTTCTTTAATTCTTCTGGGGTAATCACAACAACGGCATAGCCTTGTTCTGTAAGAGTACGAATTGCTTTAAATGCTTCATCTGAATAATTCATGTTTATTCCTTTGTTAAATTTTTTATATACCTAATAGACTGAGGAAGTAGGTGTAGATCTATACCAAAATTATTGTCATTACACCCATGCTTAATTTGTCCTGTGTCAGTGCTGTGCCATTGGTTATTTTGTTGATTATTTTGTCCAAAAAATTCATTTTTTACGCTCCAAGTTGTGTATGTGTGTTAGTTGCGATACACAGTGCAATTATCTTAGCACGTCCAGTCATGTGATGCAATACAAAAAAAATATTTATGCGACATGTCCTGTTTTTTCAGTGTGATGTGTCGCGTTTTTTAGTGCAAAAGTTGGAGTACTGCACTGGAAAGGTGTACTATTTAGTGTATATATTTTAAGCTGTGTGTCACGCGTTTTTTAGCTCCAGTTCTATGGTTTGTGGTTTGTGACTAGGTGTTTCGTGTAATAAGTGTACTTATATTTGATATACGGTACTGAAAATTGGTTTTTACAGAAGACAGAAGGCCCCTGTAATCTGGAAAAACATAAAAACCTATAGTGATTTTGGAGACCCCCCAGAATTACACTATTATACGAATCACTGCACAAAAACCACAGTGTCGCACGGTTTTTAGGCACATGGCAAGGTACCGTGCGACACGGTTGACTAATCACAATAATACCATGGTGTGACAGTACAGGGCAGCAATTACATGAGTGCGCAACTCAACTATTTCTCGCACCGCTTGGAACGGTGCCGGTTAACAGGCCCATGGCCCACAGGCCCCGGCCATTTAATCCTGGATCTTGAAAAGTCTCAGTTTGGCCCACATGATCCTGAACATGGAACCTGGGCAGATTAATCATGTAACCTGGGCAAATGGCCATCTCAAGGCGCTCAGGCCCTCAAAACATGGCCCTGGCATCTATCGACATGTCCAGATCCAGGAACCACTTAATCGAATTCGAACGCTGCCAGTTCCAAAAAAAAACCTATTCGAACATAAAAGGCCCATGAAGTGAGTACTCACTAAACTAATAAAGGCCCAAGGATTTAAGGAACATACAGCTCAATACTGTATCAAGCATTAAGGTCATTGACAAGAGCTCCTTAATCGCGTTCCATGATTACAGGTACATGCACACGGACGCGCGCGCGTGCGCGACCGGGGGGGTGGGGGCGCGCGTTGGGATTCTGAGTACGTCTCCCCACCCACGAACAGAGAACAAAAAATTAAAAACACGCGCACCAAGTCAATGACTCACGGCAATGCACAAGGAAACCGCACATGACCAACGATCAACTACCCACGATCACGACAACGGCCATACAGCAAACCGAAAACCCAGAAACAATACTGCCGCCTAACTATCGGCATTATGCAACGCATCCTGACGTATCCACATATTTGAATCGATCGCTCAAGGATCACCAAAGATTACTTGGCAGTGAGTGCACCCCGGAACTCAAACAGCTACAGCACCTAATCCACTCATCGAACCAAGGACACACTACTCAACTAACGGAGTCGGAACTACGCTCGATCATACAAAGTTCTGGTATCTGTTCGATGGATCACTTCATTGGACACCTGGAAGTACCAATAAGATTGGCGTATTTGTTAAGACCGCCACAGACCTACCAGACTAAGTTGGATTATTCGGTTCAACATGGAATGGATCAGTTAAAGGAGATGCTGAACTTTCCACTGTACAAAGAGAAGCGGATCAATGGCCATATAGTCTACGAAACGAAAGACAAAGTTCACACAACATCCATACCACAACCAGACTCTCCAGACTATTTGCCCCCGGAACATCCGGATGCACCGAAACCTGTTATGGTTCCTGATCTCCAGGTTGCCAATTTAATACTCAGGGTTGTGGACAAATTAGACACGAGAAAGTTTGGCAGTCCAACGCAACGTGTGCATATGCAGTCAACAACTAGATCGTATCAACAAAACGTCAACATCAACCATACATTGACATCAGGCCAGTATAACAACGACCAAACCCATGAAGAGGCGTTCGACGTTATGGCACAATTAGAGAGAAAGCTTCAATTACTGGAACCTACTGAAGACTACAGAGAACCAGAACTATGAGCGAACAACAAACAAGCTATCGCCAAAAACAATTGGCCACTATCAAGTTTGAGAGGGACAAGATCAAATCACTCTTACCTCACCTATATTCGTTTGAGTGGTACGATTGGGCACTGCAGTTTTTTGATAGTACCAATCCAATGAACTTGCTGTGTGCTGGAAACCAACTATCAAAGTCAAGTACTCAGATCAGGAAGTGCATACACTGGGCCACTAGTCCTAAGTTACAAAAGTCACTTTGGGCAACACCACCACGTATGTTTTGGTACTTGTATCCTTCCAAGGATGTGGCCACGGTGGAGTTTGAAAAGAAGTGGGTGCCTGAGTTTTTGCCAAGGCCACCATATGACAAGCACCCTATCTATGGATGGAAGGCCAACTACAAGGACAAGCACATATATTCAATTGACTTCAACACTGGAGTCACCATCTACTTTAAGACCTATTCGCAAGACCCACAAAAGTTACAGTCGGGAACGGTGCACGCTATATTCACCGATGAGGAGCTGCCAGTCGGGCTTTTGGATGAACTAATTTTTCGCCTGCAAGCTGTGGCCGGTTACTTTCACATGGTATTCACAGCAACGATTGGCCAAGAGCTTTGGTACAAGGCCATTGAGAGGATTGGAAAGAAGGACGAAGCATTCAGGGAGGCGGCCAAGTGGCAAATATCTATGTACGATTGTCAGAAGTATGCGAACGGAAAGCCTTCTCCATGGACACATGAGAGGATTAAGGCGGTTGAGGCAATGTGCCCCACTGTTGCAGCTATTAACAAACGAGTACATGGGCGCTTTGTACAGGAAGAAGGGCTGCGGTATGAGTCGTACAACAGTTCAAAGAATAGAATTACAGTGCAGGACTTCTGTAATCGCTACAAAACTAATAAGAACAATTTAATACCACACGGTTGGGACACGTTCGGGGCCGTGGACATTGGATCGGGCGGTCCAACCGGGCATCCGGCAGCTACGATTATGGTGGCCGTAAGACCAGATTACAAGTATGGGATTGCATTTCGTGGGTGGCGCGGTAACAAGTCACAGAGAACCACGTCCTCAGACATCCTGGAGAAGTACAGGACCGTGCGCGGACGTTACACGCCAATAGCTCAGTACTATGACTGGGCATCAGCGGACTTCTTTACATTTGCATCAGGGCTAGGGGAAACGTTTCTTAAGGCAGATAAAGGCGAAATAGGGTATGAGACATTGAACACGCTATTTAAAAATGAAATGTTTGATGTACTCGACATTGGGGAGCTGGACGATTTATCGTTTGAGCTCTCAAATATTCGTGTGACCACATCAAAGCAAAATGCGGAGGATGATTTTTCTGATGCACTAAGATACGCCACAAGCTCCATTCCATGGGACTATACGGGCATAACAGATAAATTCATTACTGCAAGAGGAACACCACCTACTGGGCCAAAGACAGAGGCGCAGCTAAGGAGAGAGATGGTATTTGGTGAGGACGACGCTCCTGATCCGATAAGGGAGGAAATTGAGGATGAGATCGAATACTACAATGAAATGTATTAACGCCAATTGTAACTAGAGGACGACAGCATGAGTCAGAAAACAAGAGTAAGTAGACGCTTAACAGCGCAAGAAGTTTGCAGTATTATAAAAGCATGTGGAGATACGGGTGCAGTAGAACTCAAGTTCGAAGACCTACATATTTCTTTCCAGGCAGGGAAAGAAGTTGAGAGCGTTCCTACACATCACAGTACCCCAGGACCGGGGGAGGAAACTAGACACATGATAAGAGACGAGGCCATTCTAAAAGAAATCGAATTGGCAAACATGGCGCTAGAGAATCCCACCGGATATGAAGACCTTTTGGCCGGTGAAGACCTAGTGACGGACAAAGGGGAATACCATGCCGAAATTGACAGCGAGTGATTTAGACAGAATTTACATGGACGCAGAAACGGTTGACACTGAAGTTTTTTCAGAAATGAGATCGAACCTTCTGCTAATATCAGGGAACCATTACACAAAGAAAGGGTCCAAATTTTTTGATCGAATACGTACAAGCACGCAAGTAAATAAAGAGACAAAATTAAAGTTAACGAAAAACTACATAGGTGCTGCTCATGATAGAATTGTTGGCAATATCCTTTCTATTGCTCCGAATACTACAATTATTCCGAACAATGAGAAGGAAATTCAGGACATCAAAACGGCAGAATTGAATAAGTCCGTATGGGAGTACACAAAGAAACAAAACAAAATGCGTGCAAAGATAAGGGACTGGGCAGAAGACTTTGTTGGTGTAGGTGAATGTTTCTGCAAAATTTACTTTGATCCTTCCAAAGGCCGTGTTGTAGGCTGGCAAGCAAAAATAGATGAGAACGGGGAGCCAATTATAGCTGGTTACGATCAGCAAGGCAACCCACAATTTGAACCTGACAAAGAAGCTCCAGTAATGGAAGGAAAACTTGAATATGAGAGGTTCCTTGGGTTCAACGTTTTACGAGATCCAGAAACAGAAACGATGGATGAATCCCCTTACCTGATCTTGCGTAAGATGATTAACCATCACACGCTCAAGAACTTATTGAAGGATGATGAGCTCTTTCAAAAAATTAAGGACAGTTCAGAGCAAGCATTCCTAGTATTCGATGGAACGAATAAGGCGTATATGAAGGAAGATAAGAACATAATGCTTAGAGAGCATTATTATCGTCCAAGTGCCGAATACCCGAATGGATACTACTACATCTGTGTGCGTGATCATATTTTGTTTGAAGGCGAATTACCTTTTGGAGTTTGGAATATTGCACATGCAGGATATAAGAAAATACCGACTTCTGCTCGTAGTATTTCTCCTGTTAAGAGTATGCGCCCAACACAGATTGAAATTAACAGAACATCAAGTGAGATCGCAACAAACCAAATTACTTTGGGTTCAGACAAATTAGTTTTATCTCATGGGGCAAAGATGACTTCCGGTGGACAATTACCAGGAGTTAGGGCCATATCCATTACAGGTGGACAACCGCCATCTATCTTGCAAGGTAGAGGTGGTGAGCAGTATATTCCTTGGCTTGACCGGAACATCAACGAAATGTGGGAAATGCAGAACCTTTCTAATCCTAATCTGACCAGGGAAGGAAAGCTTGACCCGTATGCTATGTTATTTCACTCGCTAAAAAACAAGCAACAATTTTCAAGACCAGGCGAAACTTTTGAAGAATTCTTAATGGATATCACGGAAATCACCCTGGCACTTGCGAAAGAATATTACGATGAGAACCATTTAATCCCGATGGTAGGGAAAAATGAAATGGTAAATATTTCTGAATTCAAGCACACAGAACCTAATTCATATAGAATACAGGTAGAAGCTGTGTCCGCAGATACAGAAACAATGCTTGGTAAGCAACTTGCAATAAATCACACTCTCCAATATGCAGGAAACCAACTTGATAAAGAAGAGATCGGGCGTTTTATTAAGGCAATGCCTTTCATGAACAAAGAAGAAATGTTTGGCGATTTGACTTTAAAGCACGACTTGGCACAGAATATTATCTTGGCGCTTGATCGTGGAGAGCAAGTTGTACCAAACAAGTACGATGATCCTGAGTTTGTAGTTAAAAGATTGATCGCACGAATGAGGAACCCGGATTTTAAATTCCTAGATCAGCAGATCCAACAAAACTATCAGGTTCTTGTAGGACAATACGAAGATATTTTAGTCAAGCAACAAGTTGCTTTAATGCGTGCACAACAAGGATACATCCCAACAGGCGGATATCTTGTTAAGGCAGACTTCTATGTGCAGACACCAAGCGGTGGTTCTAAAAGAGTTGAGCTCCCATTTGAGTCTGTATCATGGTTGATTAAGCAGATCGAAGCACAGGGAGAAAGTTTAGAAGCTATAGCAGCTATGAACAAAGGCCAAGTCCAAGACATGGCAAATAAATTATTGAACGCAAACCAAGGACCACAACAACCACCACAAGGTCCACAAAATTGGCAGGCCCAGCAAGGTCCGGCAATGTAACAGGAGAAGTTTATGACACTAACACTTGAAGAATTGAAAGCAAAAGCAAGAGAAGATGAAGGGGCACAAGAGGCACCACAAGTTGATACACCACAGGAAGAAGTTCCACCAGTGGAACCACCTCCTGTTTTGGAAAATACTCAAGAAGAGGCACCTGAAGAAGAGTGGACACCTGATTACAATTTTAAAGTGTTGGACAAAGAACATTCTTTTCCTGAGTACGTTCGACCAATCATCACAAAAGAAAATTATGATGAGATGAAGGACGTTTATTCTCGAGCATACGGACTACCGCATGTGAAGGAACGCGCACAACGTTATGAGGAAGAATTAAAAAACGTAAAACCATTAGCAGAAAAATACACTCAACAGAATCAGTCTTTGGAATATTTGGGCGGCTTGTTAAATAAGGGCGACTTCGCAACATTCGCGGAGGAGCTAAAGATACCTAAAGAAGCGGTAATTAAATACGCGCTTGACCTGGTACAATATGATGACTTGCCAGCAGACCAGAAAAAAGATTATGATATGAGGAGAAACGATTCACGTAGACTAAGTGAGCTTGAGAGGAAAAATCAATTTCTTCAACAGCAATACACTCAGAATACTGTCCAGGCCCGGATGAATCAGTTAGACCAGAGTTTAAGTGTAGACTCTGTTAAAAGTTTGGCCGAACAATTTGACAACAGGCAAGGCCGCCAGGGTGCTTTTAGGGACGAAGTGATAAATCGTGCGGCACTGGTTGAGATGCAGACACAGTATCAACCAGGAGGACCGACGATCTTAACACCCCAACAAGCAGTCGATGAAGTTGTCAAACTGTACGGCCCGGCATTTGAACAACAGGTTAATGCAAAGGCAGACCAGTCCAGGCCCGGACAACAAGCAATCCAGCCCAAAGAAAAACCTGTTATTCCTGTAGTAAAGGCCGGTCATAAATCACCGGCAAGAAAAACGATCACGTCCTTAGATGAATTAAGGGCAATACAACAAGCTAAATTACAAGAGGGATAACCAATGGCAACAAACACAACTAGAACTTTCAGCTCAATGCTGCACGACTACTTACCCAATTCTCTTCTTAGAGAAGAAATGATCAAAAGAGATTGGTTTCTTACCAATGTTAAGAAAGACAACAATTGGATGGGCGGAGATATTCAGGTTCCTTTCGAAGCTGCACACGCATCAAGCATTAAGTTTGGTGGTCTAACGGCCGCTAACGCTATTTCTGAGTACAACTATGTTAAAGGTTCGATCACAGCTTACAAAGAAGTTTGGGGATCGCTATTGTTCTACGAAACAGACTTAATGCAACATGGAAAGCTTTCTGAGCAAAACTTCCTTAAACAACTTCCTGATCAAATTGACCACTTCCTAAACTATATGAAGGAAGCCGTGTCTATCAACTTGATGAGTGGTCCACACTTTGCCAAGATGACCGCTGACTCAGACTTGGCCAACGGTATCTTTGAAGTTGATAGAATTGACAGATTCAGCATTGGTCAAGAGTTTGACCTTGATGATGACAACAGTAGTGAAACTACTGTTTATGTTATCGCTATTGACGTTGGACTTAAGCGTGTAACCGTATCTGCTTCAAGAGGCGGAGCAGCAGCAAACGTTAGTGCATACACTACTGCACAAAACGCTAAGTGCTACCATCCTGGTATTTACGAATCTAACACTCCCACAAACCATTTTGTATCTCTAAGAAGCGCACTTCTTTCTGCTGCAAATGGCGGATCTTCTACACTGCATGGTCAAACAAAAACAGCTTATCCTTTCTTACAAGCTGTAAATATTTCTGGTTCTTCTGTAACTTCTGCCAACATTCTTGACGAATTGTTTGATGCAATCACTGAGTATCGTACAAGAGCAAAAGGCGGAAACGCAGACAAGATCGTTATGTCTTATAAGCACCTTGGTTCAATCATGAAGTTGATTGAAATCCAAAAAGGTTCTTTCAACGTAAGACCTGGCGACACAAGAGTTAACCAATACGGTTGGACTGAGATTGACATTACTTCTGTTAAGGGTGCACTTACTATTGTAGGTATCCAAGAAGCTGATGACGATGTGATCTTTGGCCTAGATATGAGAGCGTTTACACTACGTTCAAACGGACTTTTCAAAAAGAGAAGAAGTCCAGACGGAATCGAGTATTACGAAACAAGAGCAGCAACAGGTTACAACTACATTGTTGACCTATGCCTATTCGGTGAACTCGAAGTTACACAACCAGCTCTTTGCTGGGTAATGTACGGAATTTCTTATTAATCTTTCGTTACTGTTATGCGTAACGATTGCTCCAATTGATAGAGGTAGCCGGGCGAAAATCCCGGCCTCCTCTCTAAATAAAGGGAAAAAACTATGGCCATCACATCTTACCAAGAACACATTATCAACAGAATGAACAACGTAGCCTGGAAAACACAGCTAGGCACGATCATAAAAGATCTAGTAGACGGTGAAACCGATCTTACTTATGGAAGTATTTTCGTAGGTGGATCAGGCGGAGAGAGTACCGAATTAGACGTTTCTGCCGGTGGTAACATCATTCAAGGGAACGACACTACTGTTGAAGTACTTGATGCTTCTGGAAGTGGATACATCATGATAGGTAACGGAACAAAGCTTGCTTCTGTTGCTGTTAGTGGTGATGTAACTATTTCATCTGCCGGTGTTGTAACTATTGGCGCTGGAAAGATTCATCAAAGCATGATCGATGATCGTGAAATTTATGATGACTTTGAATTCTACCCAATCCAAGCAGCTAAAGGCGGTGGGGCACCTACAGGAACAACAGGCGACATTAACGTTTTATACAGTGGAAAACAAATGTACGAATGGAGTGTTCTAGGTGCAGGACAAACTCTTGTTAGTTTTACCTACGACACAAATGGCGTAAACTTTGCACAAGACCAAGGAGATGACGAAGGCTGTGAAATTACCACTGGAATCTTCTCAAGATCAGTAGTTAAGTTTACTTGTGGTACAGATGATTTCTACATGCAAGTACGCTTAAAGATTGCTGACGTTTCCGGAACAGATGACTGTGCGGTTGGCTTTAGAAAGCTAGAAGCATATCAAGCAAACATTGACGATTATGATGAAATGGTTGCCTTGAACGTTATTTCTGGTGACGTTAAAGTTGAAACCATTATCAACAATGGCGGAACAATTACCACTGACACTACTGAAAATGTAGCTGACACAAACTACGTTGACCTAAGAATTGAAGTTTCTTCAACCAATGGTCTAGCAGACGCAATTACTTTGGCCAACGATCTTAAGGCAAAGTATAATCTTCACATTGCCGATGTTACAGCACACACAGCTTCTGCTGATGCAACTAACGTAATTACTTCTGCTGATGCAACAGACTTGGCATCATTGATAACTCTTGTAACTGAGTTACTTACTGACTATGACTTGCATGATGACGATGCAGAACTTGGGGCCGCTTGGGTGTACCATGCTGCTCAAGAAGCTGCTGACGCTTCTCCTGCTGATACAACAGCTCCTACCGATCTACCTGAGTGTATGTACGATCTAACCAACTTGAAAGCAGAAATGGATACCCATTTTGCTGATACAACAGCTCATGGTGCCGCTACTACCGCAGTGGCCGCTGATGATGCTTCAAATGTATATTACAAAGTTGGCGTAAATGGCGCAGCGGTTGATGAGCCTGCAACTATTCCTGCTGGTGAAGTAGCTAACGTTATTCAAACACACACGTTTGATGATGGTGAAGTAGTTATTCCTTTTATCTACTTCCTTCATACAAGCGATTTCTGTGATACAATTTACCTGCAGCACTTCGAGTGCGGACTTCTCTAGTTTACAATGGGTGAGAGAGGGGAGTTCGTGCGGTCCTCCCCTCTTTTTTTCAATATCTCTATAGGAGAACAGAATGAACGTATATGGCCTACTGACAATGGCACAATTTCAAACAATTGCAGGAGGCCCAACGGCAGCGTTGAAAGGCCATGTTGCATTTAATTCAACTTCAGACAAATTAGAATGGGCAGACGGAACGAAAGTTATTCCTGTTCTATCAAACGATGACCACTGTGTAATCGGAACCAATGGCACTCTAGCAAATAACATACGCTTAAATAGGGCCGCAAATGAAGTGCTGCAATTCCTTACTGCAGATGACACAACAGCAGAGGGAAGTTTATCGGCAGATGGCGTGGCCCAAGTATCTATGAGAGTAGAAGGGTATGCTACTGGTTCCCTTCCTGCCACTAACGCTGCAAACGGTGGTCGTTTACTTTACGACACCACATTAAAAACGTTGCTTTTTGATAATGCAACAGCACTTAAGACACTTGCAACGATCGATGGAGCAGAGGTTCTATCAAACAAGATCTTAACTGCACCACAAATAAACGATACAAGCGCAGATCATCAATATATTTTTGGAGTAAGTGAGTTAGTGGCGGATAGGACGGTGACACTTCCATTACTAACAGGAGATGATGAATTTGTATTTAAAGATCACTCTGTTACTCTAACGAACAAAACGCTGACTAGTCCAGTACTTAATACCGGAGTAAGTGGAACGGCAATACTAGATGAAGATGATATGTCATCTAACAGTGATACACAGTTAGCAACACAGCAATCAATCAAGGCATACATTGATAGTGGAACGATAGTGATGTCAAATAAGACACTTACTCTGCCACAAATAAACGACACAAGTGCAGATCATCAGTACATTTTCGGAGTAAATGAACTAGCAGCAGATCGAACGATTACTCTTCCACTTCTAACAGGCAATGATGAATTCGTATTTAAAGATCATGCTGTTACTCTCACTAATAAAACTCTGACAAGTCCTGTACTAAATACAGGAGTTAGTGGAACGGCGATTAAAGACGAAGACTCTATGGCTTCGGATAGTGCTACTCATTTATGTACTCAGCAATCCATTAAGGCATACGTCGATTCAAAAACCGGAAGTGTTAACTACCAATTATCGAATAACTGTGGAGATGTATACACATCAAATACATCTGCAGTGGATATAACTAACTTGAGTGTAACCATCACTACTCTTGGGAACCCAGTTATGGTAGGTTTGGTTAATGTCGGGACAACAGTTGGAAGGATTTATGCATATAGTTCAACATCCATTGCTGATGCAATATTTCAGATATTAAGAGGAACAACCAAAATATCATGTTCACATGTAGAAAGTTTGGCCACTGGAGCAACAAGCATCCAAATGAGTATTCCTGCTGGAGCTCTTATGTCGATCGATGTAATAGGGGCAGGAACATATACGTACAAGGCACAGTACTTTGTGACTAATGCTTCGTATACTGCAAGGGCAACAAACGTAAGATTATTTGCTTGGGAAATGAAGTAAGGAATAAAATATGAATACAGGTTTAGTAAATTTAGGAACGCCCGAAGTTGCGATAACCGAAAAGACTGAAAGTTATAATCCGGAAACTACCGATGATTTTCTATCGTTTGACTGTACTTCTGGAAATTTAGAGGCTGTGCTACCTCCTGCTGCAGACGCATTAGGTAAGCGTTTTACTTTCAAGAAGACCGATGCCAGTGCCAACACACTAACCATTGATGGCAATGGAGCAGAAACAATTGATGGTTCTGCAACATTGGTCATTGGCGCACAGTATGGTACTGCACAACTAGTAAGTACAGGAACTGAATGGTTGACGACTGCTCCATCTATAGCTGGACTAACTGTTGAAGCTGCTTCTGTATTGAACCAGGACGTAACAACAGATGCAAAGCCTACCTTTGCTGGTGTAAGTTTAACAGCAGAGGCAGACGTTACAAGTCTGAATAGAACAAGCGGTGACTTAACTCTTAAGACCACAACAAGCGGTGACGTTGATATTAATCCAGTGAGTTTAATTACTCGTATTAACTCAGGGTCAACGACTAATGCAAGTACTCCTGCCATTTACTTTGGCGATGACACGGGCGGTGTAGCTGGAATCAGAAGCAACAATGGTGCGATTGAGTATCAAGATAATGGTGGTGGTTGGACTGGTCTTGCAGGGATTGGCGGAGGCGGTGGAGTTCCAAAAGTAACTTTATATACCGCAAATACTGCAACAAACATAAGCAACTCATCCTATAAGATCATTGATTTTGATGATCAGGTTTTGGATGATGGATCATATGTCACAACCGGTGCTAGCTGGAAATTTACGCCAGCAAACAATTCTGTGACATGGTTCCATGCTCAGGTTACACTAGGGACAACTAGTGTCCTTGGCTTAAGTGAAGACATCGTTATACGAATGCTAAAGTATTCTGGTAGTGCATCTGAATACTTAAGAAACATTCATTACATGGAAGGTTCTCCAGCTGGAGCGTTTATCACGATGAACCTGTCTGGTGTCATAAAGCAGACAACAGGAACAGACTACTACTACATTGATATATTTCAAAGGTCTGGATCGACTGTTCCTCTACAGAGTTCCTATACAACAGCGACATTTTTTCAGGCAATAACCTTTACATCTTGATAGGTAGTCCATGGATCACTTATGTGAACACAAAGAAATGTTGGCCGAGATGCGGAAAGATATTAAGAAAATCCTGCAACGTGTATCGGTCTTGGAAGTCAAGGCAGGAATGTGGGGTGCTGTCGGTGGACTAATCCCGTTCATCGTTTGGTATCTCACCAAAAAATAGGAGGCATTATGCCAGAAGAAAAAAAGAATTTTGATTGGAAGAAGCTATGTAGTAAACTTTGGACTCAAGGTATCCACACAGCTTTAAAAGAAGAAGTTTGTCCCATTATCCCTACTCAGTTTGATGAGATGGGCCTAGAAGTTTTGGACAAACTTGTGACAACTTTCCTATCCGAAAAAGAAAACACTGAGGAATAAGCATGTTAACTCTTACATACGGACGCAAGAAGCCTGAAGATAACGATGTTGGTTCTCCTGTATTTGATGCGTTGGAAAACAATATAACGTTGGATGATGCGCACACACATAATGGAACTAATTCGTCTAAGCTAACAATTTCGTCACTTACTAGAACTACTCAGGCAATTGCCTCTGGTAGTTGGGCAGCAGCAGCGGACGGTACTGGAAGGTATAAACAAACTGTCACTATAGCAGGCGGCCTTGAGTTTGACGACATTGGCTTTATGTTTACAAATGATGCAGACGATTCAATGCTTCACTTGGACATAACAAAGGCCAGTGCTACTCAGTACGTTGTATACTGCAATGATAATACTTTAGACGTAACGGCACTATACTTATGATTTCTTTAACTTCGCTTAAGCTCGAAAAGTTTCACGGTGGTCTAACTGATCATCCAGTGGATAACGATATTTATCGTTTTGAAACTGGTGATAATATCTTGCTAGATCGCGATGGAAAACCTATTCAACGTGATGGTTCCGTTCTATGGGATTCAACGAATGATAGGATTGCTGATGCCAAGAAAATTACCATGATTGCATTGCAAGGTGGTGATTATCTTTTCCATGTGAATAAGAATATCTATTACGTGGATACGACCTGGCAAACTTTGGTTGGGCCAGTCACTTCCAACCCTGTGTTGACTTCAGGTGGCGAAGAAAGCATAATTTCCTGGTCATATTGGAATGAACATCTGTTCATAACAAATGATGATTTTGCTCCAGTATGTAAGATTTATGACGATGATTCCGGTGACAAACAGGTACGGACTGCAGGACTTCCAGATCTTGCGTCCGCCCCTACCTGTACACCCACTGCAGATACGAGTAAAAATTTTCTGTACCGGTTTCTTTATAAGTACACATATAAAGTTGGCACTGTTGAGTTTATCGATTATGGTCCGGCCACTGAAGTATCTGTAACAAATGCTGATGCTCCTCAGACAAACCAGATAAACATTACTGCTATTCCAGCTTTGGCAAATAGTACGACATACAATTACGATACAACAGCAATTAAAGTAGAAGTGTATAGAACAGTTCATGACGGCACAGTATTCTATTACGTAGGAGAAGTGACCAATGGAACAACAACTTTCACTGATAATGTGTCTGATGCTACTATCATTAATAATTCGACCCTTTATACCGAAGGGGGCATACTCGACAATGATCCTCCGCCTTTGTGTAAGTTTCTACATATTACTAATGGGATTGGGTATTATGGTCATATTAAAGTGGGCACAGAAATCTTTTCCAATCGTGTTCGCCAGTCCGTAAAGAATGACGTGGATTCTTGCCCGGCAACAATGTATGTTGACGTTCAGAATCCTATCACTGCGCTTGGTTCATACAAAGGAAGGCCACTTGTATTTTCTAAGAGTGAGCATCACCGAATAGAAGGAGCGTTTGATGAATTGGGTAGAGGTACTGTCAATGCGATACCTGTTAAAAATATTGGTACGGAATCTCCGAATAGCGTTGTTGAGACTCCGTATGGAACATTCTTCGCTGGACCTGATGGATTTTATGTAACCGATGGTTTTGAGTCCTACCGTGTGTCAGATGAATTCGAAGAAACATATACAACATTGGTTCAGACCGATGATCAAAAAGAAAGAATCTATGGCGCTTACGATAAGAAAAGTAAGCGTGTTTGGTGGGCCGTTCAATCATCTGAAGCATCTGCTTCTGAAATAGACAAGTGTTTTATTCTCGATCTTAAGTGGGGAGTGAAACCGGATAGCTGTTTTTCAACAGCATCGAACGGAACATATTGGGCACCAACAGCACTTTATTTTAAACCGAACGGCAATATGATCCGTGCTGATAGGCGTGGATATATTTTCGAACACAGTGGAGACTATAAATCTGATCCAAGAATTGACGTTGATGCCGCTAGTTCTGCTGATTGGGATAGGGCCACAATTATTTTTAGTCTTAAGACAATCGTTAGTAGCTTTGGGAATGTTATGTTGAGGAAATTAAATCCTAGAGTAAACATTGTGCTTAAGAACGTGACAAACTTATTTTTGCAAATGTATTCAATCGCTGATGTTGGACTGAAGAGAACGATTATTACATCAATACTTCATAGGACCAATTGGGTTTGGGGCGATCCTTCCTTTACCTGGGGAGATGATGAGTTTGTTTGGGGAGGTAGCGGTGTTATTGAGCAACAAAGAAGATTGTCCGGGAGTGATCTCAGATGCTCATTTAGACAATTTGAGTTTACTAATGCCTATGCAATTATCACTAAGTCAGATGATTTATGTACAGCGGTTGTTGACTCTTCTGCGAAAACTGTAACACTGTCCGATACAGCGACATATGATTGGCCTACTTATTTGGTTGATTACAAGATAAGTTTTGAGGATGATAGTTACGATACTGAATTCCCTATCTTAACTCGTACAAACGACGTGATAACAGTACAGGATGTTGGCGGAAATCTGCCAGATGGAACTTATAAGTGGCACATTAAAGGTTATGCAAAGGATCAGTTCTTTCATTTGCTTGCGCTTGGAACAGAATTTTCTTATCTTGGAAAGACACAGAACTATTATTCTTCCACACAAGCAGGGGAGAATGCATGATTAAATTATTGCTGACAGAAGTTCTTGACCGTTATGTACGGGAAAACTTTAAGACAATTGAAGAAGAACTTAATAAAGCAACAAAGGTAGTGTCGCACCCGAACTATTCAGACTCAACAAGGCCTATGTCTGGATTAACTAAGGGCGACACTATTTATAATACCGATGATGGTCAACTTAATATTTGGGATGGTACACAGTGGACCACTCCTGATGGGGCAGCAACATGAGTGCATCTGCAGCTATTACTATTACTCAAATTGTGGAGGCAACTTTAAATGTAGTCGATGAACTTTTAAAGAAACTTCCAGATTATGAGCAGATTAAGAAAGAAAAATATTATCGTCTAAAGAAAAATTATAGGTCATTGCTTACAAGGGATCATCCTTATCGTGATGATAATGCGATTGACAACGCCCGTGATGAGTTAATGGAATACGTATTAGTTTTTTCAAAGGAAATCAAATGGAACGAAAAGCAATAATTACATCACCGCAAGATTTTACTAACTCATGGGTAGACCTTGGGGCAGAAATACCGATGGGTGGATTCCGCAAACTGGGGATCTTTGCCACATTGGATATTAATAGTTCAAACAATGCCAGGATTCGTGCACTTGGTAAACTAGATAGTGGCGGAACAAAAGAGTATCAGCTTATAATCAGCACTGTTAGTGCAAGCAATGTAAAAATTGAAGACGCTTATTATGAGTGGAATGCAGATGCGGACATGGAAACAATTCTTGTTGTTGATACCGATGGCGTTGTTCCATTTATTCAACTTCAAATTATGGCCGAAACTGTTGGAGCTACAGCAGCACAAATTGATTATTGTGAAATTACTAAAGTTCAGACACATAAGAACAGATAGGCGGCCACATGACTGGTTTAATAAATCAAAATGAAACGCAAGCACTATCAGACAGCATTGGTGCAAGTGAACCTTCGATAGTTTCTAAGTCCGTTCTGTTTGCCAAAAACGATAGTGGTAATTATGTCCCTGTCAGGGTAAACGACAATGAACAGCTAAAAGTTGTCCTTGATGGTAAGGTATGTACAAACAACACAACAACGACTCCGCTGCTTGCTGGTGCTGTCTACACTGGTATAGCTGGAGAAACCCTTGACTATGCCTTAATCTTTGTAACCGTATACTCTGATGTTGAATCGGCAACAGATGGCCTACAGTTAGAATTTTCAAGCGATGGGACAACTTGGCGATCTGGTAATGCAGATTCATTCACTATTCCAGCAGGCACAGAAAAGACTTTTTCATTTCAACCTTTGAGAAGATATTTCAGAGTTAAGTACACAAACGGTGGAAGTGATCAGACAATCTTTGACCTTGAAACAATCTTTAAAAAGACCAACTCCAAGCCATCAAGTCACAGAATCCAAGATGCCATATCAGATCAAGATGATGCTGAACTGGTTAAGTCAATTTTAACAGGTAAGACTGCCGGTGGAAACTTCATAAACTTTGGGGCAACCAATGGTGGAAACTTTAAGGTTTCACTTGAAGAGTTTGAAAGTGGTGTTTCAACTAACAGCAACACACAGCTTAAAGTTACTCTTTATGATAGCTCTGGAAATGAGGTAGCTGCAAGCGGTAAACTATCAACTGAAACAACAATCGTTGGTAACCAAAACGAAGACAGATATGTTTGGGTAGCTCCTAGTAATGCACTAAAAACCCAGATAGATGTTAGACTGGTTGGAACAAATTTCGATGGTACAAATAAAGACCCTAATTTCTGGACCGAAACGGTTGTTGGTAGTGGTTCTGTTACTCAAGCTGGTGGTGAGATTGAACTTGACACTGGAACGACAGCGGACTCCAGCGCAACTTATGACTCTGTTAGAAGGGCCAGATTTATTGTTGGTTCTGCACTTAAATGGCAAGCTGTTTTAAAGTTTGTGACAGAAGGGACAGCGAACAATGTTAGAAGGGCAGGGGCATATGATGATGATAATGGTTTTTTCTTTGAGTTAGATGGAACAACTTTTAGTGTAGGGTTTAGAAAAGGTGGAGTAGATACAACTATTAGCTCAGGTTCTTTTAATGGGAATGGTGGAGCAACTTATAGTCTAGATCAGGCATATCACAAGTTTGTTATCGAGTGGGCACCTAAAGGAGTTTTCTTTTATATAGACAACACTTTGATTCACAAAGATGGACAAGGACATAGAAGTAACTTCTTATCTCTGCCTATCAGAATTGAAAATGTAAACTCTGGCGGTAGTACCTCTGATGTTGCTTTTGACTGTTTGGCAACGGCCATTTTAAGACTTGGAGAATTACAGACAAATGGAACTTACAAGTACATTGGTACTAACACCACAACTGTTTGCAAGTATGGGCCTGGCGTTCTTCAAAAAATAGTCAACCTAGATAATGCTGGTAGTGTTACAGTTTATGACAATACAGCAGCAAGTGGAAATCAGATAGCAGTTATAGATACTGCCAAGGCGCTTGGTACGCTATCTTTTGATGCTCCTTTTAGTACTGGTCTTACTATTGTATCTGCTAGTGGGGCAAAAATAACCGTTATCTACGAATAGGGGGTCACATGAAAATTTTATTGATCTTGGCCATGACCTTTGCAGCAAGTAACATCGGATGTTCTACTGTTGTCATACGAAAGTTTCCTGAGCGTAGGTATCATGCTTGTACGACTAAAGAAGTTAAGGAGAATGTTGGCAAGTATTGTTTTAGGGCGTGTAAAAAGTACAAGTTATTGCGCAAAAAGATACCAGAAAATTGCAAACTTTGGTACTTGCATGTGCTTGATGTAAGTGATGAGAAGGACTTTGCCGCCTTAAAGAAGGCCGGCTTTGTATTAATTGGTGAACATAGGATTTAAATATGAGGTATTGGACTTACTCAGAGATCAAAACGAAAGTGCGCAATGACCTTGGGTTATCGCAAGAAACTTTCGTCAGTGATGCTGAAATGTTGGGGTATTGTAACGATGGCATCAATGATGCTGAGAAGGAAATACATACCATTTATGAAGATTATTTTTTGGTGAATAGCCAAATATCAATAGTCGATGGTACTTCTCTTTACTCTTTGCCATCGGATATATTCGCAAACAAAATACGTGGCGTTGTATATTCATATCAAAATACAAAGTACCCGATTTATAAAATAGAAGAACAGGACATGTTTGCAAACATTGCCATTGATGATTACAATGCTCCAGGGACGTATCGATATATTTTGGTGAATACAAGTGCAGCAGCAGGCGTGCAAATGAGACTTGTACCTGAAGGGCAGGCAAATGAAACAGACGCTATTCAACTTTGGTATATCAGAAACGCGAACAGATTAACTGGTGATTCTGATATCTGCGATATACCAGAAGGGATTGAGTTCATCATGCAATATATGAAGAAACGTTGCTACGAGAAAGAGGGCCATCCGAACCTAGCTCAAGCAGTGATTGATTTAGAATTTTACAGGAAACAGTTAATCGTGACCTTGAGTAACATGGTTCCCGATAACTATGACGAGATTAACAAAGACATGACCTTTTATTGGGAAACAGTTTAGGAGGCTACCGTAATGGCAAATGCACCAATAATGAATCCAGGTGGAACATATCAAGAATACCAAGAACAGCTAGCTAACTATAATGCCACTGATCCAGTAGCAGCACAACAGCATATTACTCAAGCAATACAGGCAGCTCTTGAAAAGCATCCTACAATAGTTGGTAATGCAATTGAGCGCCCTGAATTTATTTCAGGTATGGAGATTCAAGAAGGCGCTGGAGGTTCCAAATATTTTAAACAGCAAGGTGGATTGTCTGCGAAATATGATTACGATCCCACTGCGATTAAGATGGGCTACAATCCTGAAGCATTGAACTGGCAGTATCAACCGGAACAATTGCAGAGTGCCTATGATGATCAGTACATGGGAAGGATTTGGGACGAAGCTACGGCAGAAACTCCAAGCTGGCTTCAAGGTGCCTATGGTCAACAAGACTTGCTTAAGTCACAGAACATCGAAGCTGCTCAAAAATCATCGGCAGCAGCACTGGCAAAGGCCAGAGCAGATATGGCCATGAGAGGTGGAGCAAGATCTGGAACAGCAAACATGCTGGCACGAATGGGTGCAAGAGATTTGAACCAAACATTAGCAGGTGTTCGTTCCCAGGATGCTTTAACTAGGGCAGGACTTGGACAACAATCAGCTCAAATGCAACAAAATATGATGATGCAATTACCTGGAATGGAAGCGCAACGTGCAGGCATGGCCAATCAACTTGGTATGTTTAACGTTGGTGAGCAGGCAAGAAACGCAGCTCAAGACATGGCCACTCAACAATTTAATGTTGGACAGCAAATGTCTGCTGAACAAATGAGATTGGCAAACGAACAATTTAATGAGCAACAACGACAGGCCGCTGCCACTGGTAGAGCTTCAATGGACCAATACAATAAATCAAATTTGCTTAACCAATTAGAACAATTGAATAGGCCAGAACTTGCAGCATATGATACTGAGATGCAGACATGGGCAGCAAACCAACAGGCCAATGCCACTCAAGCTGCAGGCGGTGGTGGAGGAGGCGGTTGCTTTATAACTACCGCTGTTTGTAACTACCTTGGCCTAGATGATGACAATGAAATATTGAACGCTTATAGAAGAATGCGTGATGAGTATGCCAGACTTATTCCAGAATTGAATTTAATGGTTGCAGACTATTACACTTTTGCACCAACTATTGTGGAAAAAATTGAGCAAAGTCCGGATAAGGACGAAATCTACAAAGAAATACTTCACACTTATCTCATACCTGGGTTCAAGTTAATTAAGGAAAGTACTAATTATGACAAAGCGTCACAATTATATATTGAGATGGTGAAGCAACTAAAAGAAACTTTTATATCTGGAGAATAGTATGGGACTTTTATCAAGTGGTTTAGCAGGTGGAATGGCCGGTGGTGGTGCATTCGCAGCAGGAACAGGAGGTTGGGGAGCATTGGCCCTTGGACTAATGGCCGCGGCTGGTTCTGAGATGAAGAGTAGGGAGCAGAAAAAAGCGTTTGAACGAAAAAGAAAACTTGCTGCCGAAACAGCACGTTACCGTCCATGGACTGGCCTTACTCCTGACACAAATTTTCAAGAGCCTAGTTGGATGGGCAATGCCATGAAGTATGGTGCCACTGGTGCAATGATGGGCCAAAATATTCAAGCTGCTCAACAGAACCAGAAATTAAAAGACAGCTTAGTTAAGTTAAACCAGGCAAAGACTGATGAAATATTGGCCAACTCCATGACCGATGCACAGAACACGGAGCTGATGGATATGTTTAATGCTCCTGCTCCTGCTCCAACGGCTGCCCCTGTTCCAACTGGAACTGGATCAGGTGGCGGTGGATGGTTATCTATGAACCCACAAGTTGGTTATGTTCCTCCTACTGCTGGAATGACAAACATGTATCAAAATAATCAATCAAAGCCTGGACAAGATTTACTACGTTGGATGTACAAATAAGAAGGATGAACTATGGCCTATCAAACATATACAGGGATGGAACAATCACAACCATCATGGAAAAATAAGGCAGCGGCCCGGCAAAAATTGGCAGATTGGTGGGATAGAATAACTGCAGATCCAGGACAAAAGCATCCTGTTCAACAAGCAGCTGAAGCAGGCCATATGTCACATGCCATGGCACCAACGCCACAAACTATCCAACCAAACGCAGATAGTTGGAATGGAATGCTTAATTTTGCCAGGGCAAACGCAACACCATTGGCACAGAACTATGTTCAGCAACCACAATTCAGACAAGACTTGGCCCAGGATATTGCTCCACCTATGGAAGAAGTGCTAGGCATGACAAAGAATCAAGTTATGCACAGTAACTTACAAAACTGGCAGAATAAAAAGGTAACTGATCAGCAGGGGTTAGTGGATGATATATCGAAGGCACCTACTCCAACAAAAGATCCAGTATATGATGCTGAGAAAAGTTATGCTGATCAACTAAAGGCACACTTTCAAAAGTCTATTGAGAAGAGGCAAGAGTCACTAGACTATGCCAATAAACTTCGTGATGTGTTCGCACAGAATATGGGTGATGCTCAAGTAGACTACTCTCCATTGCTGGCATTAGTGGACAGTGAAACAGGAAGTCAGTTAAGTAAAGGGTACAAAGTACCAGATACTTTAAGAAAACGAATTGGCCAATTAGAAGCAATGAGAAGAAGTGCTGCTCAAGAAGAACGCGGAATTAGCCAAGATATGCTTGGACTAATCAAGGCCAAGGCACTTGGGGCAGAAGCAAGAGCAAGGGCAACACAAAGAGCAGAAGATAAACAAAAAGCATCAGACCTTAACATGTACCAAAAAGCATTTTCCCAATATCGTGGTGAGGGTAGAGGTCTTACCAGATCAGTAGCAAAATTAATGGAACAGGACCGTACCGTTAATAGGGGTATTATGTTGATGAAGGATTATCTATCTAAAGAAATGAAGATGGATAAAACAGCAGCGGCAGACATTTCCGCTGCACTTACTTCTTTGATTACTAACGGTAATGTGCCTCCAATTACTTTGATTGGAGATACAATGTATAAATCATTGGGTGGAGACAAGGCCGCTGTTATACAATATCTTCAAGGTGATCCTGAGCAGTACTATAAAGACCCTCAAATGATGCAGATTTTTAAACAATTCTATAACTATAGTAAATCCATTAAGCATGAAATAAGCAAACATGCTGCAAACGTGCACAATAGGTACAATAGAATTAGAAAAAGAAATCCAGACTTGGCAGCTTCAGAATATACAAACATAGGTCATCAGCTTGGAAGGATTGACAAGAATGGTATGGCACGTCCTAGACCTATGGATGATCCATTCACTGCAATAGATACGGAGTTTTATCCAAGTTCTGCAGATGAAATTAACCGATATTGGGATGATAGAGACGCACTAAAGAAACAAAGTAAGGGCGCTGAATTATCTCAAAAATATAAGATAACTCCTGAGCAAGCGGCACAAATGCTTGAAGAAAGAAAAAGGAGTAAGTAATGCCTACCAATGAAGAATTAATGCTTATTGCTCAGATGAATCAGAGAAAAAAACTTCAGGACGATACTGGAGAAATAAGCGACGAAGAATTGCAGGCCATTGCTAATTCTGCAAATGATTCTGCAAATGATACTCCTGAATTCATACAGGAAAAGCATCCTGATATAACCGTGGCAGATCGTTTCATGGTAAAGAACTTTGGCGGTGACAATGCTGCCAGTGTTAAATACTTGCAACGAAAGCATCCTGGTCTGGATATTACCACCATCAATGATCGGATAGCCATTAAGCGTCCGAATGAAAAAGCATACAAGGCACTTGACCCTGAGTTTGAATTCTTCTCTCCATCTACCTGGGCACAAGGTCTTGAACTAGAGGATGTTTCCGATGTTGCCTGGGATGTAGGCGCAGGTATCACAGAAGGTCTGGCCTCTGCTGGTGCTGGTTTAGCTGGTGCAGGAATTAGTGCCGGAGCTGGTGCATTGCCTGCTGCAATGGCTGCTGGTGGTGCCACTTCCGCTGGTCTTGAAAGTGTCCGCCAAGCGATAGGAACACAGGCCGGTGTTCGTGAAGGAATGGACTTAGGTCAAGTTGGCATTATGGGTGCGCTTGGCGCTGCCGGTCCTGCTGTATTTGGTGCAGGGATTAGTTCCAAAAAACTAGCGGCCAAAGGATTAGCTGATACATTAGGCGATGGACTTATTCAAAGGCTTGGCAAGAAGATGCCTAAACTTGCCAGCATTATGAGTCGTGCAAGAGAAGAAAGTTTCATAGAGTACGGAGATGAGAAGTCATTGCAAAAGTTAATAAGCTGGGAAAAAAGTCCAGACGATATAGTACCCGGAGAAATTAATCGTTTTGGCAATACGGTTAGAGAATTAGACGATAAGATTTGGCAAAAAGTCGAAGATATGTACGATAAAGAGTATATGGGTAGAGGAGAAGTATTCGATGTTTCCTCAGTTAAGCAAATTTTTAAAGACACTATCGATGAAGTTGAGGCCGTGGCAAGAGATAAGGAAAAAGGATTGTTATCAGGTGACGCAGAAATTATTATTAAAGATCTTAAAGACATGTACAAGGGTGCGTTTCATTCTAAGAAAAAGAATGGTGCAGCATTAATTAAGGACGCAGAAGATAAGTTCCAAAGACAAATAGATTTAGCAGGGAACAACTTTGATGTAATCAACTCTATAAAGGCAGAGAAAGAAAAGTTTATCGATGCTCTTAAAGAAAAGATAGAGATGGGTGATGAGCTGTACACAGGTAAAATTGGTTGGGACAAAGTAAAAATGCTCAAAAAAGGTTTCCAAAAAAAGTTAGAGGATTCTTTTAACGTAACCACCACGACCAATAAAGATAAAGCGGTTCGTGCTGTATTGAAGAAGGTTAAAGATCAATTTGACGTTATTGCGGATGAGACAGACCCACTACAACAAATAGCAAGGATGAAGGAAGAAGGAGTGGACGAAGCACTTATTCCAAAAACTGGGGAGCAAATTAGAGAAGGGTTTAAAAAAGCAAAAGAGCAATCGGCTTGGTTACAAAAAGCGTTCTGGAAAAAAGTAAAGGACGGGACTGGATTTGATTACTCACCAACATTTGATACGCTTAGGTTTTTAAAGAAGCCAAATAAAAGGATGCTCTTAAATAAGCTACAGGAAATTGAGGCAGAACTTATTGCGGACGGTCTTATTGATCCTGCCAAAAATTCAATAATGAAACAAGCCAACTTACTTATGGCCTTTATGGAACTAGGTAAGCCCGATTACCTACCATTGGGTGCAGGAGGCGTTACGTCTACTACTCAGCAATTGGCAGGACAGCCATTGACTGACTTTTCTGGTGGTATTGGGTACAGACTTGGTTCTATTTTTGGAGCGGCAGGCGGTAGGCTTGGTGCTACGATAGCTAAGACCGCTGCTGGAATGACTATGCAAGGGCCAAAGGCATGGAAGTTTTACTTACAAACTGGCCGAAGATTAGGTAAAGCTGGTGCCGCCATGGTTGATGCGACAGGTGGTTACACTGGCCAAGTACCCTGGCAAACTATGAAGAACCTATATTCAAACAGAGGAGAATAAAATGAGCTGTGGATGCGTATCAGATGAACACAAACCAATGACCAAAGAAGAGAAAGATGCTGCCGATAAGTATGACCAATACGATATTGATCATGCTGTTAGAACCATAAGCATGTACTTAAGAAGGCCAAAGATGAAATCAATAGACTGGAAAAGTTACGTAAAGTTGCTGATGAAAAAATGAGTGAAGGAAATGAATACGAATAATCAATACGATACTCAGCTAACTCCTGAGCAAGAAGCAGCGTACTTGTCTTGGCTAGGGCCAAGGCGTGCACGCGATACCGATTATGATTGGCGTGGTTTCTTCCAAGCATTAGGTGATCAGGAAGAACTTGGCCCTGTATATCAGAATGGTGGCCATGCTCCTGACACCTGGAAGAAGCCCAGTCATCCTACCTTTTCGGATGAGTCAATATATCATGGAGTGGCAGGTAATGTTGGTGGGCACTGGCAGGGAAATAGTTACATGCCTGGTGAATCTAACCCATCATGGTTACCCATGTATATGCAGAGAGTAGAACCTAACGTTAGGCTAAGTCAAGGAAACGCGAATGATCAGATTGTTTTTCCTGGTTGGCTAAGATAAAAAAAGCGGCTTTTCGTGGTCAGCTTAAAACCTCCACTACATTCACCGCCCCTCGTAGTATTCTCATTTTCTTGAAACAATGAAGTACTATGCTAACTTAAGACCGGGAACATCGTCAATGATTGGTTCTAAGAAACCAATAACGTTGCATGAAAGTTCTACCGGCTTGCCTGTTTTGTCTACTAGATCAGTCAACTTAATTTTGTTAGATTGAATCTCAATTTCAATGCTCATGAATTCTTCCATATCTTTTTTGAAAGCTTCTTCATTCTCAGGTTTCACGGTATATGTGTCAGGCTTTACTTTTTCCGGTTCAATTTCTTTTCCGTCCTTCATAACAGCAGGAATTTTTTGGGGGGTAAGACTTCCGTCCTCTTCCAAATAGCAGTGTTCTTTCAGTAACTTAATGTACGGTTCCTGCATGTCTTTACGTCCCTTGTCTATTTGCTTATACATCCTGTTAATGTTATGGGCGGTGGTAACAGGAAAACGCATTACATGAAGTTGGCGAAGTGCGCTTTGGAATTGTGGATCAGCGACTGTGTACATAGGTAGTTTAAACATAATTAACCCTTTGTTAAGTTGATGAGTAACGCCAATATTTCTTCTGCGTTCTCAGGATATACTCTATAAAATATTCCCCCTGCTTTTAAGATGAGCTCTTTCTTGTAGGCCTGCAAGGGGGATAGCTTGCTTTTATAATCTTTCTTGTATTCAAGTGCAACGAACTTGCCATTGATACACGCCAATTGATCTGGTGTTCCACTAATAGATTGTTGTTGTATTGATTCAACCCATAAGTTTGGCAGTGGTTTTATTTTCTTTACGAACCGTGCCCTAAATACTGTCTCAGGTTTCTGTGCCATTAAGCTATCCAACCGATAAAGGTATGTGTAAAAGGTAAGTCGTCAAAGGTTACGTGCATTTTATCGTCCTGTTGGTTGTACATAGACAAGTAAATCAGTTCATCAACTTCTTTAGTTGCTCTCATCTCGAATAGTTCGCCTGTTTCGTTGTGCATCCAGATCATTGTTCCCCCTATATGTTTACGGTAATGGCACCTTATCGTGCCAAGATTGGTTACTTATATCGGCACTTGCCGTGAGTGGTAGATGCCGACTTGGAAAAACTCCGCCCATTATTTTCTTTATTTGTGGTACTAGATCCATTTCATTTTGATCGAATTCAAAAACAATTTCATCATGTACTTGTAAAAGCATGTTGGTGTTCTTATCTGCTAATAGCTTGTCGATTTGGATCATGGCCCTTTTCATTATGTCCGCGCACCCACCTTGGATTAAATAGTTTGGTGCCTTGTAACATTCGTTACGAGTAAAGTAATAGCGTCGGCCAAACCAATTGAAAATAAATCCACGACTTTCTGCACGGTAAGTAACTTCACTGATTAGCTTGGCAATGTTTGGTAGCCGATCGAAGTACTGCTCTTTAATATCCTTTGCCTCATCGACTGAGCATTTCAGTTTCTTTGCCAGGGCATCTTGACCCATGCCGTACAGTAATGCGAAGTTAATTGTCTTGGCCTGATCTCTAGTTTTGCCAAGCATATCAGCGGTCGCCTGATGAACATCGTACCCTTCCAAGACTTTTTTAATAACGGCCATCTCTCCTGCATAGTCCATGAGTAACTTGTATTCCATAGCATCATAGTCAATCATTACCAATGGCAGACCAGGACGGGGAATGAAGCAACGACGAACAGGGAACAGGGACTTATCCTCTCCACGTTTTGGAACGTTCTGTAAGTTGGGAGTGGTACAGGACAAACGCCCTGTCCTTGCTCCCGAGGCCATGAACCTACAATGGAGAACATTGTTCACGGCCATATCTAAAAAATTTCTATAATATGTGTTGGCCTTCTTATGTGCCTTGCGATATTTTTTAATTATATCCGTTATCGGGTGGTCCATCTTAACCAAGGCCTCATCTTTAAAGCTGGGGTTTCCCTTCTCCGTGCGGGGGTATTTTACCCCTAGCCCATCAAACACTTCAGAAAAAACTTTATTAGAATCGACAAAGGCCACCCCTGTCTTTTCCTGAAACTCGCCCATTGCCTCATGATAAATTGCGCACTCATGTTCATAGGCCTTCTGAATGTATTCGGGATCGGTTAAAATACCCCTGCGTTCCATACGGTTAATTGGCATTATTAAGTCAAGTTCATTTTTCTTAACTTGCTCAAGCTTTGGTCTACCTACTGGGATAATTCTATCCTGTTTCCGTATGTTACTGATCAGGTACTCTCCAAGTTTTAATGTAACCTTTGCATCCATCTCTGCATACGGCTGCATTATTTCCAATGGTACCTGATCATAGAACGCGTTCTTCTTTCTAGTTTTTCCTGGTACATGTATCCACTCATATAACTTATGTTTGGAAATGTATTTATCCAGCTCTTTGGATTTCTCTTCGCCCACTACCTTTGCCATGTTGGCCAGTGAAACGCTTGCCCTAACGTTACAGTCAACGCGACTAATGGCTTGGGTACAGAAAATTTTTGTGCTGTCCAGGTTGGCCCCGTACTTTTCCAGTACGGAGATATCGAAACGTGCGTTGTGAATGAAGACGACTCCCTTGCACGCTTGGACGATAGGATTGATTAAATCTAAGGAAAGTAGGGAAGTACCAGAGATAACCTGGCCAAGGTGGTCGGGAGTGTCGTTAAAATTAAAGTAATATACTTCGCTAGGACTTGCAATGATTAAAGACAAGATACGGTCAGGGCCATAAATATGTAACCCAGAAGTCTCGGTATCGAGTGCCACTCTTTCTTCCAGGGAAATTTTATGAAGGACTTCCCTAACCGCATCTTGTTTTACAATCATTTTTTGCTACGTCTTCTTTTATCTGTCAATAGTTTATGTATGTACCTTGATAATGCGCGATCTTCTTTAACGGCCATTTCCTTATAGTACTCTACGTTTTCTTCACTAGTGTATATAGTTATCTTTACTAGTTCTTCTTTAACTGGTTCTTCTTTAACTGGTTCTTTTTTGGGCTTGGTTGCCATGATTGTGATCCTTTGTATTTGTCCCGAATGTTTTCTCTAAAAAATTGACCGGCACTGCTGGCCACCTTTAACTGTGCAAAAACTTCCACGGGAACTTGCGAGTAATTATAGACGGTCTTTTTTCCACGTTTAAAATAAACAGTCAATTGTCCTGTGTCACTGTTGTACTTGACCTGCTCAATGTAGTCTGACTTTGGACTGAATTCAAACATCGGCATATTACTTTACCTCTTTAAAAAGTACCGACCTAACCGCACAGTCCTTTGCCTCAAGTAACTTCCTCATGGCCATGGACTTTTCTGGGTTATCCAGTAGTGCTTTATCCAATACCTTGGCCAAGTCATTGAATGGTTTTGAAACATTCTTTAGGTGGTCAGGTAAGTGCCCATAGCTAAAGAACTGGATAAGGTAATGTGCAGGGGGTGGATTCTTTTTATGTTCACTCATTTAATACTCCTGGTCTGCTGATACGGTTATGTCTGGTTTATTATCTGCTTGTGCTTTCATAATGTCCTCTTGAGTAAGCACGAATTCTTCACGTACTTTTTTAACCAGCTCTTTTTCTGCCGGGGCGGTATCTCTTCCCACAGAATAGTCCACGCCATACCAACTATTATTGTTTTTGCTTACTAACTTACAAGTAAGTTTGAATGTTTTATCCCAAGAACTAAAACCAGAACGCCTCATCTCTCTTAACTTGGCGTTCATTTTCTTGGCAGTGGCAAGACCTGTTGAACGTAGAGCAATTTCATAAGGCGCAACAATTCCTTTCTCCAAATCGCTGGCAAGTAAGATCACGTACAAGTAAGTAAACAATCTTTTAATCTTGCGTCCTCCTGACTCATATTCCCAATCATGTTCTTTGTCATGCTTGCCAGGATAAATTGCAACCGTTTCCTGGGTCTTGGCATCTACTTCATGCCAGTACTTAATGAACGAAACGAATACGAATTCAAGCGGCTTCTCTTCTTTGTATGCCAGCTCTGTGCAATCTGCCAAGTTAATGAATGCACCTTGCCGTGCCTCATCGGTCTTAACCTTGTCACTAGTTGCTTGCATAATTGAGATTCTCCCACGGGCACAGTCCTCATTACCAAAATCGTCGGCCATGTCTGGGATATCTGTAGTTGTTACTTCCTTCCCTGCTATTTCTGCTGGCACAGGGGGTGGTACTTCTGTTTCAATAGGGTTGTTTTTTGCTTTACTCATTACTTAATCCTTTTAATTTTGGCCTGGAAGTAGGGTTCACCTTCAATTATGCCAGGCATTTTAAAATCGAAATTTCCTTTGTGTGCTTCTAGTTCTCTTTCCTGTTTGTAAAAACTATTTAGTGTGGCACTGTTCACACCAATCATACGCTCATATGCACCACGACTTTTCAAATAATCAAAGAATAGTTTTCTGTTCTCGTCATCCTTTGGCACCTTGGCCGTTTGCTTTTCAACAAAATTGAACTGAACGGTTGGTGACTTATAGCTGTCGCGATCCAAGTCAATTAGGTGGTTAATGATTTCCATGTACAATGTTTCGTACTTGGCCCATACCTTGGACGCTTCTTCTTTGATGCGCTTGTGTTCTTCATTTAGTTCGAGTGCCTTTTCAAGCATCTCATCTAGTTTCTTTACTTCCATTACAATTGCTCCATTTTTTCTTCTACTTTAAACTTGTTGTAAATATTTTCTAGGGCAGCGGCCTGTCGTTCTGTTAGCCTGCCCCACTCTCCTAAAGATTTTTCTAGCTTATCGACAAAGCTGCAATCAAAGTTTGCTCCAAGTAATCCAGCACTTGAACACGCCTGGATTGATTCAATCATTTCACTATCGGTTATCATTGCTACTCCTATAAATGCAGCAGGACTTGCGCCCAGGAGTTCATGAAACTGGACGCAGTATCCTACTGGTCTTGTACAACTTGGTTCAACAGGGGACTGAGGGAAAATGTCTAAAAAACTCATGGCCCCTTCTAGGGTGGAGACTACTTCCAATTGTTCCAAGCGTACTTAAAGTTTTTCTTTCCAGTCCTTTAGCACTTCTTCTGATATTTTCATCTTGTTATCCAGGGCAGTGGCAACTAGTTCGTCTATGGTATCCTTGGCCACTATGTCAATCCTGGTAATGTTCTTGTGAATGTGCGATCCACCCCTATAGTTTCTAGCTTCACTCTGTATATCTTGTTCAAGTGAAAAGTTACGTGAGTAATATACTGCATAGCTGGCACTAATTAAATTTATCCCGATCCCAAGGGCACCTGGATGACCTATAAAAACACGGACGGTACTGTCTGTTTCAAACTTATTAACCGCATCGAATTTTTTCTTCTGTGCAATACTGCCGTGTGCCTCAACGTACCTTACTTTAAGTTTGTTACATACTTCTATACACTGTTCGTAGTTCTCTTTAAATACGCACCAAACAATAACCTTGTGACCTGGTGTAATTTCTTCCAACACTTCTTGGAGCGCTGCTTTCCTTGGGGTATTCATGCGAATGATCTCGCCCTTATCAGTCTTGGCAAAGCCGGTAGTTATCTGCATTAGGCGCAGGGCCTTAGTCAATGCCAGCTCCGCTGTCACTGCCTCCTTATCCAGAAAGGTGATGAAGTTTTCTTTCATCTCATTATACATGCGCTTTTGTTCTGGTGACAGTTCGACGACCACCTTCTTACAAATAAAGGGTGGCAAGTCAAGGCACTCGGACTTAATCGCACGCATTGCTTTCTTATAAATTAGTCGGTTGATTTCTTCTACCGCGTTCTCCCTGATCACCCAGTTCGGGAAGTATTTATCCTTGGGCATACCGAAGTTCATATCGTAGAAGAAAGTTTGGCGGAATAGATAATAGTTTCGGCCAAAGGTTTCGCCCCCGTCCAGTACTAGGTATTGGGAATATAAATCCATTGGAGAGTTAAGGACTGGAGTTCCTGTTAACAGGTATTTAAATTCTGCCTCATCTGCCAGCTTGACTGTGTTCTTTGTACGCTTAGAGTTATGGGTCTTAACCTTATGGCTTTCGTCCACTATTAATACACGCGGCTTCCACTTCATGAGATCATTAAAGAAATCTTTGGACGTAACAATTGCCTCATAGTTGGTGATCACGATAATGCCACGATTATATTTATCAATGGCCTTGTTCATTCGGTCACGCCTCTTCTTCACTGGCCCATACAGTGGGAGGATTCTATCGGGATCTATCTTGGAGTTAAGAATAAATTCTTCCTTCCAGTTCTCCAGGGTAATGATGGGTGCCAGGATCAGGGTAGGCATCACCATCTTGTGTGCGTTGAATCTCTTCCTTAACACGTTGATAACCGTGGCGGATTTCCCAAGACCCGGATCGTAGAAGAACGCAAAGTTATTTTGTTCAGTGGCCCTACGGATTCCCTCTTTCTGGTGTGCCCATAGTTCCCTCATTCTTTACTCTCCCAATTAGCGCAGTAAAAGTCGGGGCCAACTCCTGTGTCAAACTTGCTGCACTGTCGCCAACCTTCTATCTTGTCTTCATCCGGGCAGCTATACTTGCAGTCAACACAAGTCGCGTGGTCGAAACCTTTTTCCATGCCAGCATTAAACGCATCTCTTAATGTTGATAAGAAAACTTCTCCGTAGGTTCCCTTGCGGTTTATCTTACATCCAATGTTGTTCCACCAATTATCAAACTTACTCATATCATCCCCATATATCGATCATATTTCTTATCGCTTCGTACACTGCCTCTTCCTTGTCAGATAAGTCACAGTGCTTTAACTTATCTCGGCAAAGTTGATCAATGTTGTAAAGCTGTTGGTAGTAATCTCCTGCATGAGAACACATCTCAAACTCTTCTCGTTCTTCTGGTAACTCAAAGGATAGTATTGCTTTCATGTCACACCCAAACATAAACTAAGGACATGGCCACAAATAAAGTACCCAAAGCTAGAAACAACATGGCCACTGCATCACCTATCTTACCGTCTTTTGTTTCTTGATTAAACGAATTCCACGCGATAACTATTACTCCAAGTAATATGGCATCAGTGCAAATTAGTTTTATTAGTGTTGTGTTTAAAGACATGTGTATTCCTTTTTTCCCCGTGGGTTAGTTCATAGGCCAAGTTAAAATGTGCCTTGTATTGTGCCAGTTCTTCTTTTGTTTCTCTTAACAATCCTTCCAGTTCGCATATTTCTTTTTGATATGCCTTGGCCATGTCAGTAATCAGCTCAGATTGTTTAATGTCGTTCACGAATTCATCGATCACTGCTTGAATATCACCGCCATTATCAGGACGTGGGAACGGTTTATCCAGGTAGATGGCCAGCTCTCTACGAAGTCCATCATTCACTAGCTCAACCACCTTCACCCTGAACTTTCCAAGGCCAATCATTTTACAAAAAGTTTTCAAGTGTTCTGTCATTGTGTCTTGCATAAGAGTATGCATCATTGTTTCTTCTCCCAGTGCTTGCAGTAAAAATCTAAATTAATTTGTGGTTCAAAGCATGGGCACTGTGGTTGATGCCAATGCCTACAATCCCGACAAGTACCATGCCTCTTATCCAACTCTTTCCTTAACCTGATCGCTTCGCTTTTCCAGTACACACAATCTTCTTCTGCCATAATCAACAAATCGGTTTTAGTCATTCCTCCGTTATCCATCTTTTTTCTCCCAGTTTCCACAAAAAAAGTCTTTTGCAAAATATTCATTAAAAAAACTACAGTGATAGTTTTGTTCTATTTTTTGTTCGTTATCATTTGGCCAGGCCTTATTACCTAAGCTGAAATGAATACAGTCCCGACAAGTCCCATGTGCCCTGCGGTTCCAAGCTTCAATGGCCTGTTGTTCGGTATGGTATCCTATTGTAGATCCCATTTCGCAGGAACTACATCTTATAAAAAAGTATAATCCAATAGACTTTTTAAAAAATGCTTCACCATTGCAGAAAGGACATGGTTTAATTGGTTCACTCATCACAGCCCCTACTAAAAATGCTCCTGCAACCTCACACTCTTACCTTCTAAATAGCGACCCAAACTTATACAAACAAAACAGTCTGATCTGTGAATTACCAGGAGCGATATCGTTATTCTTTATCTGTGTCTTTTGGTTCAAAATTTTGGGCGGTGTAGACCTTCTCCCCATAGCATGTATAGCAAGGGTGGCCGTGCTTAATGATCTGCCTTGGACTTCCGTTAATGTCCTGGGAAATATAGTGCTTGCACTTCCAACAAATCAAGTGGTCAAGGAATGTTTCACTGGTTGGCTTAATCATAATATCCGTCCCTGCAATTGCGGTAAATTGTTTCAATGGACTCACCTCTAAAGTCGTTGCTACTCATACAGGTTTTCATTTCCTGCACGCACGATTGATGATCATCGTATTCATTTACCTGGCAAAAATTAATTATCAGAAGCAAAATAGCTGTTGTCATATGTACTCCGTGAAAAAATAGGGGCAACGTTTCTACTATTAATAATTAATCTCCGATCGGTCTTGCGATTTAAGATTAATATTCGCTGCCCCTAAACTTTTATATTCTTTTGCTCGTTCTTTTCCTGCCTCAATGTTGGCGGCATGATCTTTGCTACTCAAGTGCAGCCTACCATAGGGATAGTTCATGCCAAAGCTATAGGTTCCCTCTTTAAGAACGTACTCCGTGGCGGTGTACTCAATGGAGAGTACAGGGCGGTCAGGATATTTTTTCTTTAGCTCATCGAACAGTGCCAGCCGATCATTAGGCAATGGCCCACGTTCTAGTTCCATCACTTCGTACTCACCTGATCTGCGTAGTTGATTATCTGGTATCATTTTTCTGGCATCCTTAAAATAAAATTCATACCCCTGCGGTAAGTGAGTGGTCTGATCTTAACCATGGCACCAAACCTATTGGCCTCTGCCTCATCCCTAATGTTCGGCCTAACACCAATGGAACCGATAACTTGCTCATCATTCAAGACTAAATCCACATGGCCAATGTGTTCTGGACTATTGCCCCAAAAAATAAAGTCTCCCTTGGCAGGCGTGTCCACTGGTAACCAGTTCTCTTTGTCAACTAGGTGGCGATATAATTCTTTGGCCCTCATATCTGGAATGGAATACTCTGCTGCATTTAAAATGTTCAAAGCAAAACCTGAACAGTCAGGGTTGGCACCGTTACCGCCCCATATACCATAGTTACCCAGGAAAGTTATTGCGTAAGCAACCATGAATTCTTTCATCTGTTCCCCTGTCTTTGGTGCTATTGTAAAGTTATACATTATTGTTCCTTATGGTTGATCGGTGTTAGTTGTCTACCGTCCATTACCTCTTTGCACATCTGCTTCATTAAATAACCAGCGTAATAAACAATCGACTCTTGAACTGGGCTGTGGTGATATAGTCCCATTACATGCAAGTACTCATGGAACGTGTGTCCTGCTAAGCTGGCAGGCCCATAAAATTCTTTCATCCAGCGCGTGTAATGAATACGATTGATAAAAGTTTTGGCCGTGCCCATTATTGTTTTACCTATTACACTTCTCTTTGTACTATAGAATGCTACGCTGTAATCGATCTCATAATCTTTTATTTTTTCGTAAGCATCGTGACCGCTCATTAACTTATTATACAGTGAAGTGATAGTGTAACCATTCATCTGATGTTGTGGCAAGTTTAAAAATCGAATTTTAAATTCTAAAGAATTGACCACGGTCTTTGTCAGTTCCAAGGACTGCAGGAAGAACATGCGCTCCTGTTCATCAAAACCACGGAGCTGATTGACCTTAACACCTAGTTCCACTTCCAAGTTATTCACATAAATTGGTCGTGTTGGGTAAACAATTTTTTTCTTAAAGAGTGATTTTAACCACTTCCAAATTTTCATGCTGGCCTCCATCTTGACAAATTATTTTTAAAATTTTTTACTGTTCCATCGTCATATCAATTTGGGGATTCCAATGTCAATTCAAATTTACAGTTTGCGACCGTACTACAACGCAAAGAAAAAACAGATCGCACTATCTGAAGAACGACTACCAATGCACACGCCCACGGTTGACCGCCTCTTTGAAGTGGCCAATAAAATTGTCCAAGATATACCTGAGCAAAACCGTTACAATCTTTTCTGGACAGCAGCACACTGTAAACCGGGCACCCGTGAATTGATAAGTCAAGACATTATCCCCTTCGACATTGATGGCGTACACATGCCAGAGAAGGAAAACTATATCAAACCAATTGCTGATGCACTGAACGTTGACATCTCAAAGTGCGCGGTTATATGGACTGGTAACGGGATCCAAGTAATTGTCAAGATAAAAAGGCCCATTGACTCAGTGGATTTTTTTAAGAAAAATCGAGAGGCATATCGGGCATACTGTGACAAAATTAACCAGGCGCTTAAGACGGAGGGTCTGCCAGGAAGTGCGGACTCTTCCGTATTCTCACCGGCCAGGTTACTGCGCCTACCACACACAACAAATATCAAACCAATGCTGTACACTAATCCAAAAATCATGGAGAAGTATGGCATCGATTGGGACGGCCAGCTAAACATACAACAGGCCACTCTCTTTAACGGAAAAATGGAATCAATCGACTTCCCTTTAACCGCACCCAAAAAACAAAAAGAACGTGAACACTCCATACCCGACCATAAAACAATTAATGAAGAGTGCCTCTTTGTTAAGTCCTGCCTGGACGGAACCCTAGACGTGCACGAACCAGACTGTTATCGGTTCCTGGGTATTGTTGGATTTTATGAGGACGATGATCAAACCGCTTGGCAAGGTATGAACTCATTCTCTTCTCCAACCATAGACACCATGGATAAGGATGCCAAACTAGAGCAGGCCAAAAATGCCAGTGGCCCTAGAACATGCGTGGATATAGGTGCGCACTTCGATTGCTCCGAGTGCATACACTACAAAAAAATTAAAACTCCACTCCACATTAAAAGTCCTGAGTACCACCTGAATGGTTTAGTCGAAGGAACAAAAACCAAAAAACCTACGGAGATGCAAGTCGTGCACAGAATTTTAAAAACATTTGACCTACACTTAGACCCTGAAACTTCTCAAGTGGATAGTTCCGCATCAAAACTTATGCAACAGTATGGCACATTATTTTTATTTGTCGATACACATTGGGTAGCAGTAGAAGAGGCGTTCATTAATCAAATCAAACGCACGCTAGGTAAGCTGTATAGTTGGGAGGCCGGCAATAATAAAATCGAATCGACCTACCGCCTCTTTCTAACTTATGTGCCACACCCACCGGAGGGGATTAACCTCTTTACACCGCCTCATGGAAAAATAAATTTTACCAATGGCACGCTACACGTTGACCGGCCAGAAGGTTCCGGAGAGTACCAAGTCGAATTCAGAGAGCATTCGCGCACCGATTACATGACCAATCTAATTAATCTTCGGTATGATCCAGAAATGAGAGAACAAAATTTAGATTTTTTGGATATGCTTGACCGCTATTTTGCTAGTGATCAGGATAAAGAAGAAAAAATCCAGGCGCTTAAAGAGATGTATGGAGCTGCGTTGATGCCCATTTTTCCGCGCCTGTTTTTCCTGCATGGTAAAGCAGGCGCAGGTAAATCGACCATATGTATAATTCTCTCTCATCTGCTTGACCAAGAAAATTTGAGTAGAGTGCAGCCGTGCGAGTTTAAAGGTTTTCTTATGGAAGGAATGGCCGGGAAGTTGGTTAATATTGTCACAGATATACGCTCCAATACCATGATTAGTGACGATGTTGTTAAACAAATTGAAGACCGCGTGCCCTACCTGATACAGAGAAAAAACCAAAAAAATATTTATGCTCCCCTTCCCTGTGTCCATATTTTTGGGGCCAATAAACTGCCTGCCACGTTTGATGGAAGTACACGCGCGCATGATAGGCGTTGGACTTTTATCGGTTTTAATAATGCCCAGGTTAAAAAAACTAAGGCCGGGCAAATGGATTACATGCGCGACTATGGAAATATAGTCTATGAACGGTGTCCTCAAGGTGTCCTTAATTTTGCACTTGAAGGCCTCTTTAGTTTGATCAAAAATAACGGGATGTTTACTATGCCTAGTAGTGGGCGCGCGGATATTGATGAATGGCAAATTGAAAATGATCCAGTGGCCCTCTTTGTACAAGATATTATTGAAGATCAAGACTGTGTTAAAGTAAAAATTTCTCCAGATGATCGAATAAAAAGACCTGTTCTGTGGGAACGGTTCCAACTTTGGACAAAGAAAGTTGGCCGTGAACGCACGCGTATAACTAGAAATAAATTTTATAAAGCTATACTTGAACATGCACAATTCTCGTTAGTGATATCAGATGGGCACAGGTATGTTAAAGGAATTAAAGATATTGCAGATGATTATTAATTTTGGCACTTCAGGCCCTCTTTATTATTCCTCAATTTCATTTTTAAGTAGGCACCATAGCGGAAAGCCTGGTGTAAATGGATCACAATTAGGGAGCTCTTTTTTATCCGGTGTTAAATTACAATAAGTTTTATAATCGTCCGGTAAAGTCAAGGACTTATAGCACCGATGAGTACAGTCCCAACAATTATTTATTGGTAGTAATTTTTTCATTTTTTTTATCCAGTTCCTTAGCAATATCCAAATTTTTGGCCAATGCCTTTAAAGCAGTATTAAACTGCATGTTAAAGAAAGTTACATCAAGCAAAAAAAGCACTTCATCAGAGTTTGGCGGTGTGTTTTTTTTCAGTATTCTGTCTGAAAAATCCGCTAATTTTTTAATTAGTTGTTTAGTTGTTAAAGCGTCAAATTCATTTTTTTTCTCTGTGATCTGTTCCATTTTTAGTTGTCCTTGTTTATTGTTTATAGTTCCGAGTGACTTGGCACTCACTCATTAATTTTTCATATCGATCAACCGTTAGATATTCTAGTTCCATACCTCTGAACGGCCGGCCCTTCTCAGCATGGGATCTTATGGTCGGTGCCACAACTCCAAAAAAATGTGCAGCGTGGATTATGGCCCTGAATATATGAGGGCCTATCCTAATCGGCCGCATGTTAGCCAATTGCCTGCGTTCGTCCATCGATTTAAAAGAGCTCATACTCATAATTCAACGCTCCATTTGAGGGCCATAAATAAGGCACAGTGCCATTTTGACACGGCCCTGGTAGGTAGGCCTAAGGGTTAACATTTAATTGCTGTGTCGGACGTTTTAAGACGTTTTAGAACAGTAATAGAATGCTGTCAATAAACAGCGCGGTATTGT
>Ga0099850_1000053_pt1 | contig 41358 bp, 64 predicted proteins | sample CB_VirMetaG_5_FD_79182 | JGI IMG/M metagenome (GOLD analysis project Ga0099850, IMG submission 79182) | Freshwater to marine saline gradient viral communities from Chesapeake Bay - CB_1508_1D Viral MetaG | ecosystem: Environmental > Aquatic > Marine > Coastal | place: USA: Chesapeake Bay... | reverse complement strand
TAAAGCACACGGCTTGCATTGAACTGCCCTTTTATCTCCTTGAAATATATCTCCACAGTTAATACATTTACAAGAATAATTCCCCTCTGCAAAGCCTCCTATAACCTCCTTCACTTCGGGTTTGCTTTCGGCTTTACCATAGTGACTACATTCATCACAATTATCTCTACCTAATGGGCAATGACTGAAATTAAACTCAGGATGGTTGCAAACCATTTTGTTAACGTCAACATTATGGTCTGTGGGTGTGGTGAATCCAGTACCATTACACTTTTCACAATCATACCAATTAGGTGGGTCGCACCTGTCGTGTCCGTCTCTGCCAGTTCCTTGACACCATTCGCACTCGTTGTTTTCCTCATGGAAGCAATGGACACAAGAATCTTTCTCCTGACCATGTGGACAGATTCCTTGTCCTACCTTTTTGCTGTCATCGGGAATATGGTCTGTCAGCTTAGATTCCAGTTCATTCGCTTTCCACTCAAATCCGAGCGCGTGAATCTCATAACCTTTATCACGCATCTGATCGGCTGCATCTCGCAACGCTTGGATTGATTCTGTTATTAGTTGTTCCATGAGTTATTATTTAAACAATTCGTACATTTTTATCATCTCCTAAATATTCAACAATTGTTAATCCTGTTTCGTTTCTTTCGGCTTTGTATTTTTTCATAGATCCAAGGTATAAAGAAGCCCTCGGTGGTGCTAAATCGGCCATGACTCAGGGTGTCACCACTTCGGGCTAGTTCTTGTTAGTATGTGTCTTTGTATTTGTCATGGCCTGAGTACAAATATACGAATTTGATTTTACATTTGTCAAGTTTATTGATAAAATATTTTTAATCCAAGTTCTTTTGCGATTGATTTTTCTATTCTTGCACCTTTTGAATATCTCCAATCCTTAAGCATATAGATAGCATCACAATTGAATAATTCACGGATATCAGCAATCATATAATCTTTCCAGCTTAAATTGTCATCTGTTATAATTTCAAACGGGTTTACTGGAATATTACCGTCAAATATGACCTCCTCCTTTGCTTTTAAAAATTTCTTTTTTGTCTCATGCAATGGCAGTCCAGATATTTTACCAGAAATGTAAACCTTTAGAATTTGCTCCTTAATAATCAAGCCTTGAAATCCTTTTTTTGTTGACTCGTATTCTTTGCGAACGACCTCAACCTCATCTTTATTCGCGACAATAGGAGGCGTAATCTGTTCTGTGTTGTTATTAATAATATATCCTGTAATAATAAATCGTTCTTTCATAACTACTTATATTTTAAAATTATGTCATACAAAGCAAACCGATCCCATTTATAAGGATTCTTTTTGTAATAGTCTGCTATATCATGAAGTTTTTGCACCTCATCTTCTCCTATACGAACCTTTAATCTCTTTTCGTACTCAATAAGATTACCGTGCAAATGCCTGTTACAACGCTTACATTGTCCGTGAACGTTGTTTTCTAAGAACCTCAAAGCAGAATAGTGACCGCCAGAATAAAAGTGTCCGGCCTCTTCTGGCCTACCTCCACAGCTAATACAGGGCTTATCTGAGTCCCTATCCCGAATAAACTTGTTAAAATGTTTTGTGGCTATCTTAATAAGCTGAGGGATAGACTTCTTTTCGTAACGCTTAAAATCTGATACATTCATCTTAAAAATAATTAATGTAGTTTTCCATTATATCTTCCTCTGTTGCACCGGTATCAAATATACAGAATTGTATCATAGGCTTAAATACCTTTTCGCTAAACTCCATATCATCCAATGCAGCAAATGAAATAGATTTAGCAATAGCCTGTAATTCCCCTTTAGGGTCTTTAACTATCTCACACCATCCTATCTTAATTAGCGCATATTGCCTGTAAATTTCAAAAACATCTATGTTAGATTTCGTATTCTGAAATCCTAAATTAAGAAGTGCAAAAAACTTTTTATGAAACTCATAATTCCTAGGCTTCTTTAAATCTGCCCTAACGTCTTGGCCTGGCTTGAATTTCTTCGCAATCTCAAAATCCGAATCATGCAAAGGCGCGAATGTTCCGTTTTCTAATTTCCTTAAATATAATTCCATGTAGCTTCTGATTGGCTTTTGAATATCATTCTATTCGCAGTTGATTTTTTTGATTTGGATCGTATTTCACAGGCTTGTCTTTATGAAATTTCACCTCAGACAATTCGGTAAACCTGGTTATGATTCTATCAATTCTTTGTTTGTTTAAGCTGCTTTGACTTCTTGACGTTACACGGCCCCTTGCCTTATACAACTCAATATAACCTTCGTCATTACGAAATGCCTGATATCCTTTTACTTCACCCAAATAAGTGAGTCCTTTCATTGTGTTTTCTGCCATTATTTTAGGTATTTAGTTTCTATTTCGTTTAATTTCTCAATAGGCAAGTCGAACAAGCCTTGTAGAATATCGACCTTTAATTGATCCTGAGTAGTATCTACCTTAAAAGGATTGTCGTCCGCCTGCAAAAGTTCTTTAAGCTCTTTAATCTCAGCGCTAGTACACATGTCTACAATTTCATCCATACTAAACCTTTTCGACCACTCATATTCTATTGGCATAATATTAAATTTTAAGTTTAATCCACCGATCATTAATTGTATTCCCGGCTTCTATTTTATTTTGCTTCTGTAACTCATTAAGCGATTTATTAACCTCTAAGCGATCAATACCACTCATTTTGGCACTCAGCTACTAAATTTAGATAAAGAACGCTGACAGGCACTTTATTTTGACTCTCTCGCTGTTTCTGGAGGGTTGTTAGTATGTAGAGGACTTGATTCACAAATCTTCAGGATTAATATTCCATACTAAGTTATCTTCATCCACATTAATAATATATTGACCTGTATTATGGTTAGGCATAACGTACTTAGCCATAAAATCGAATTTTCCTTTTCTCTCTACACGATAAACAAAGCCTTCTGGGTTCTCGGTAGCAAAAACCTCGCAAGGCTCTGACTCTAAAATACTAATTGAATCAGCAAGGCTAATAGCCTTGTATTCAGCATGTAGAATGTTTGGAATCATGACTCTTGATGAGCGAATTGCACACAACATGTCGAAATAAGTCAATCTTTCGTTTTTTGCATTGAAATAATCAAAGGCAACAAACGGATCACCTAAAATATTGTATTTAATACCATGCGCTTGCAACATCCACTCCCCGACAATCCTTTCGCCCTCGGCAATAAAATCGAATCTGTCCTTTTGTTTATCTACCCACTTTGAAAAATAATGATGTTGTTTGTATGGGCTTGTATCAGCCAAATATCCCGATCTTGTCAATGCTATTATCTTACCGTCTTTTTTTGCAATTCCAACATTTGATCCGTCATACTTTTCTGTGACAATAATGAAATCATGTTCGTCTCGCGTCTTTTCTGTAAGTATTTTATTCTGACCATCATGAACGTATCTATCCGTTTTTCCAAGTTTCGAACCAAGCAAATGCGGCATTGATCCGTAATTCTTTTTTCCTAGCGGTTTCATATCTTCGATTTTATTTATTTATACCTCACTTCGTAGATTCTTAGATGCTTATATTTCTGCATAAACTCGTATTGAGTTAGTTTAATGCTATTCCAATTAGTCACAAATCTATTACTTACCGTATCGTAAATAGCCGCTTGTGTGACTCGCTTTCGCTTTACTTTAGGCTTGTCTTTGTGGACTTTGAATAAGTCTTGATTGTCTGTGTTAATTTCCATAATTAAAATGGTGTTATGTTATTATCAGCCTCTTGAATTGTCATCAATCTGGGCAGTCCATTTTCATCAATATTAAAAACAAAAGGCTCGAATGGTCTATTCCTGGTAAATACACCTTCAACGGTTGTTATATCGTTTTCAGTTGAAACATTAAACACGGTTTCGCATTTTTGTTGTAATTCGGTTCCAATATGCCCACGCGCTTTCCCGTCAGAAGGATTTACGTGTAAGGAACAACAAATATGAGTTCCTGTATTTTCACTTATTTGAGTTAATGACGTTATTATGTCATCGGACTGCTCAAGATCGTTGTAATTTCTAATAATATCACGAATATTGTCAATAAAAACTATATCTGGTTTTGTTTCTTGTAAGTGATCTTGAATGAACTGAAATCTAACATCTTTAGAATATCTCCTTAGATTGAAAAAATCAACATGATTGTATCTGGAGGTCATACTTCTAAGCCTACGCATGAACATTGCTGAATGAAATTTAAATTGTTCGGTGTCATAAATAGCTATTTTATTTACGTCTTGCTTGCTATTCAAAATCAGATAATTCAACAAAAGCAAAAAGAATGTTTTTCTTGATTTAGCCCTACCCTGTATCATAGATATATTACCCTTTGTCAAAATAAATACATTGCCTATATTGAAAATAGGAACAGGCGTTTTATATTCACCATCAGGGTTAATATGATCTCTACTTACGATTTCATCGTAATTGTATGTAGTTAGATTTTCAGGCAGTTTGACTTGTAACATCTATTAAAAATTGTCTTAATTCGTTAATATTAGACGGCTCTTTATCGTGTAGCTGTTTGAATAAATTAAATGCGTCTGCTGTCTTTAAAATAGCATCTATCGATCTATCTTTCAATTCCTCTTTATGGGCCATTATAAAACCATAATTATCAGGATTAAGTCCATCTATCCTATATTTATCTGCTGATAGATTCACAATAGCAATGTGCTTGTTTACGTAATCATCAACAGCTTCTGGATTTTTCAAGCCGTATGCCGTAGCTCTCAATCTTTCAATTATCTTTTCTTTCTTTGCCAATTCAAAACATAAAGCGTTTAACACATTAACACAATATTCCTTTTGCTTAATCGTTAATCCAGACTTGCTTATTATTTGGGCGAATGAATCTAGTTTATCTTGCATCCTAATATTTATTACACCAGTTATTTAATGTCAAATAAAGATTTGTATTATTCTTGTATGCTTTTGCGCTGTTGCCAATATTTAAAAGCTGTTCTTTTATTTTTTTAGAATCATGTTTTTTTATCAGCTTGATGAAATCGTTATATCTTATCTGTTCTTTGAATTTCAAGCAATTATCCAACCTTACACCATTATCATACTCTCCAAATATATATTTAACAAGATTGACATACCACTTTCCATATCCTTCAGATTCTATATCCTGAATTTGTTTAATTTCTGAATCATAAAAAGAGTCATAGGTATATACTATTTTATCTTCTTTAGTATCCTTTACTTTACTTTGTGGTTTTCCGTATGAGTCAAGGGTGATTTTACTAGGTTTATGTATCCCTAAACTATATAAAAGGTCAAGTAAACCATTAAAACTTATACACTTATTATTTCGCTTATTGTAAGCATCTGAAATACTATCGACAAACTTTTGATTCCAAAGTATGCTATATTCTTTCCATAATTCGATGTGAAAATGACCTAATTTTGATAAATCCAATATGATAGATTTTAACACATCCTCAGACACTTTACATTTTGCTGATAGAAACATTAACTCAGACTCATTAGATAAGTCTAAATAATGATATTCTGCCTTTCCTAAACGCTCTAATAATTTGAACCATACAGCATAACCATCATTTCCATACTTATTTTCAATGTAAAACATTCCAGACCCGTGTTCAACCGGATGTGGAAAGTAATCAACGTTATTTCGTGAAGGTCTAGCCATGATAAAAAAGAATCCGGCAACTTAGAATTATCGAACAGGTACAAACGTAGGAACCTGCGCCCGTAATTTCTTGCAGGGCATTCTTATTGACCGGATGTTTTAATTTTGAAATCATAATACGTTTGTTTTGTTCTTCGATGAAACAAATATACTAAATCAGATTTGAATTGTCAATACTTAATTGAATTAATTGTTGCGAAATAGTTTAATGTTGTTTATGTAGATGCTAGCATTCATTAAAACGAAATGCTAACACGGTATAAAAACCATGCTTGCATTCGTTCGTTTAATCAAGGTCAGTAGGTTAAGTCGTAAAAGAAAAATCCCACCGCACTTTAGTTTTTTCAAAACTATTTGGGTTAATCACTGCAATCATATTTCCAGTATATTTTACAAATAGGGCAACTAACGGTATTCTCAGAACCTCTCTGATTATGGCTTACTTCAATTCTTCTATGTTTAGAGTCTACGCATTTTCTGTATTCTGGATAATTTTCCTTTGAATACCCAATTGTTTTACTTGGCTTTCCGCTTTCTGAACATAAATTACCATCTTCATCATAATACTCGTGCTTCCATCCATTTTGCCAGCCTAAAAATTTGTAACCATTTGCAGCATAATTATACCCACCATCTTTTTTATGCAGTTCTTTGAACGCCTTTTCTTCCTCAACAAATTTCCTTGTAATTTCTGCTTGTTTTTCAGCATCTTCGATAGAATAGAATAATCCTTTTTCTGTCATAACATCCGTAAATCTTACTGATGAAGTAGATGTTCGGTTATTTTCTTTATCCCATATTTCAGAGTATTTAAACCATAAATTATCTACTGAAAAGGGAATATCCATCTCCGAGTATATAGCCAATGCTTCAACCTCTTTTTTAGTTGGTTTTTTCCCATTAAAATATAATCTTCCTCCGTGTTTGTAATGCGAATATTCAGTATCAGTTATAGTTCTTTCAGCTACTTTCCCAACTGGATAAACGACATAATAAACACTCGGTATAGCTTTACCTTCTTTTTGAGAATTAATAAACTTATTCGTTTTTTCCTCAATTATTGAAAGGTAATAATTCCATTTTTCTAAGTTAGTTCTCATTGTTATGTATTTTTAAAATTCCCTCCCTATTTTTCTTTTACTTAGTGTCGTGCTTCGAATCAACGGAGGTGGTTAATTTTCGCACGGTTCTTATACCAATTCGTTACCTACAATATTTTTTGCCTCGCTTTCAGTAACTCGTAGAATTTGATTAACGCTGTTTCATAGCGCTTTTTAGCCGTGCTGTTAGCGTATGTCATAGGTTTAAGACCGAATAGTTCGGCTATGTCTTTATCCTTAATGTTAAGGTCTTTTTTTAGTTGTTCTATTATCATAAATCAGCCCCTTTCTATCGCTCTGTAACCACCATAGCTATATTCTCCGTATTCATCCAAATCGTCTTTCCAGTTATCTGGTACATTTGAAATAAATTGCTGTTTAGAAATAGCTTGTCCGTAATAATAATAGTTGTAAGTTTTCATATGGTTTTGTTTTTTAAGGTTATTATCTCATTGAAGATGGGCGTTGATTCATTGCTCCTATTCTATTTGCTTCTTCTATTTTATGGAATACATTTTCTTCTTTCTTTTTCCATGTTGGATTCATTTCAACTACTTCGTCAACAAGTTCAATACAATCATCAGTCTCATTCATTTCTGCTTCAATTACTCTTACCATTCCTGTCATTATTTCTTTAATCATTGATTCGTTACCGATTTCTTTAATTCTTTCGATGATTTCGTTTCTGTTGTTTTTTAAGTCTTGAGTTGTCATGTCGTTTTGTTTTAATGTTATTGTTCTACAAATATAAGCATAAACTTAACACAATGCAAGTAAAATTAAGTTTTTATTTAACTTTTTTTGCATTTTTTTGCAAAATTGTATGTCAAACGCTAAAAAACAAAGCTCGTAGCTTTTCTGGTAATCAATCAAATCTAAGTTCAGGTTTGTTATTTATCGAAAAAGAAGCGAATCGCTTACCGGTTTTCAGACTTCTCTTCATGATAGTTTGTATGTAGTCGTAGCCGTATCGCTTTCTAAGGACGTGTACAACGTCGCCCAGATTAATGTATCCGAACATCTCTATACATTGCAGCTTAGTCAACGATTGGCCCGTTTTCAGGTAGTTGTGTATTTCGTTGATTTTGCTCATTTATTCAACTCTTTTTTTAAATTTTCAACTAAACTCGCTAACACATCCCTTGCAACTTTATCAGTATCCTTCAGATTGATTATCGCATTTTTCCCATGCAGAACAGTAGCATGATCGAATGGGTGTTCAGGATTTAGCCATGTGCCGATCTCATTAGTGGAATATTGGCTATATTCAACAGCTAAATAGAAAAAGTAATGCCTCGGTAACACCCTCTCGCGCTTCCTATTGCGACTTCTAAAGTCAATCGGATACTGTTGCCTAACAACATTGTAGATCGTTTCTAGGGTTGAGTTTACTATCTCTGCCTCTACGTTTTCTTTTGTAGTCACGGAGAATATTTCCTGATTTTTCTTGTAGATTCTGATACAATCATCTTCTATGTGAATAATTACTTTCATAATCCTAACTTTTTATCAATGTTATCAAATAGCAACCAGACAAATAATCCAGCTACAAAAAATATACTGACCAAGGTTATTACGATCGACATTACGAAAAATATGTATTTAGAAGATAATCAAGTTGAGCGTCCCAAGCAGCGTCACTAGCAGCGGCCAGTTCTTCATCCGTAGCTTCTCCGTTTGCATATCTCTCCGATACGTCACAGGCTTCTATACTTCGATTATCAGGTTTTTCAATCAATTTCAAAGCTTCTCTCGCTTTTGTTTTTAATTAGAAAGTTGAAATTTACCATCAATAAACTCAACACCAAATACCTGGCGCAACCGGTCGAAATCTTCATCGCTGAAATACTTCTGCGGATCGTTGCACCTGTTTATTAATGTCTGTCTTGAAATACCGAGCAAGTCTGCAATGTTCTGCTGAGTTACATAATCATCATTTCTTTTGATTACGTTGATTAGAAATGTTAGTGTTTGTAAGTGCATAGTTTTATTTGTTTAATGTTTGTCGCAAGCCTTTTACCTGCTGAATTTCTTTAAAAATCTCGTGTCTTTTTTTGATAGACCATCCTTTGAATAATCAATATCCTTCTTGTGCCTCTTCTTTTTCTTTCTGCCATTTTTCTTCTAAGTCGATCATAATACTTTCAAAGAACGATTGCAAGGGTTTGGTTAGGAATTTAATTTATTCACTAGCTTTTGATATATTGGGGCTAATGTTGTGTTAACCATTTCCTTTAATTTATTTTGAAATTCCTGCTCTATTTTATTTATCTGACTTTTTAGTTCATTGGCAAATGAATTGTTTTTGGTTTTTAAATGCTCATTTACTAGCCACTCTACAGGGGTTCTTTTTTCAGAACCAGAATTGTAGTCATTCCTACCTCGGCTGTCAACCTTTACCGTAAGTGATTCAATGGCCTTTTTTACAATAAAATCTTCAATTGAAATGACCTCTTTAAGACCATTCTTATTACATTGATCTAATTCAATCTTTGTAATTCCCTTAACAATAGCCTGAGCCTGAACATAGATAAGCTCTTCTATCTTTTTCCCAAACGTTTCGTTTAGATTTTCAAGGTATTTGCGAGTAGCAACCTCTACTATTTTAGATTCAATTTTGTCATTTATTGACGATTCTTCCCATTCGGGATTGTATTCAACTGTAATTTTCATGGTTTCGTTCATGGTTTTTTCGATTTAAATTTATAATAATTTAAGTTGTTTTTACTTGCTTGTTTTTGTTCAGATGCTTTAGTTTAAGTTAGTGTTGTTTTATTTAGTGAGTGAATTAATATAATCTCTACATTTGTATACTTTTAAAAAAATCTGATTTATTGCATTCTCATCGTACTCAAAATCAAATATTTTGATTCTGTTCTCAGGATCAATATCACCATACGTCATCTTTGTTTGAAGTTCTTCGTACACCTCATCAACATCATAACCATCAAAAAAAGCTATTTTCCGGGCCTCTGACGCGATTAAATGGTCTGGCGTATCCATCAGGCAATAAATGAGCTTGTAAGACCTTACGCCCGTTAAGGCCATGTAGCCTTGACCCTGCCACCAGTAATTAGTATCTACACTATCTTCGAACAATGGAAAAGAAAACGGGTCCCATGACGATTTAGCGTCGATAATAACATCTTTAAGCACTACATCAGGCTCCCCGGTCATAAAGTCGTTATCATATCGCTTGTCGTTTTTCATCAACATACCATAACCAAGCTGTTTTGCAATGAAATCTATAGAATCTTGCTCAACTAAGTTCCCTTTATTGGTGTGTTTTGATACAAATGTTTTTCTACGCTTATAAATTTGCTCTTTCAGCCATGTTTCGCAATAAGTTTTTGCGGTTTTTGAAAGGTTTCCGGCATCTTTATCTGCCTTTGCTTTTGGATTTGTCATGATCTGACCAATCGCAGAACATCTTATTTTGAATTCAGGTATCATATCAGTTTTTTTAATTTTGTTTCTAATTCAGTTGACACTTTGTAGCGAGTCTTCACATAGTCAATATCGCAGCTACCCATACTCAATGCAGTTTTGACATTTTCCCAATCTTCGCTATTCTCTTTCAAATCCGGCAAAACGACTGTTTTTCTAATACGCAAGCACTCTACATTATCCTCACCAAATGCTTTTATTTTGGCAACGTAAAGAGTAATAGATTTGCCGGCCCAATCTTCAATGTATGGAGTGTTGTAGATTTTCTGAATAGTTTTCATATTAGTTCTATTCAGTATCATAGGCTTGTTGCCTTTCAAGTGTGCAACTGTACATTCTTCTTGTTTTCCTCCAGTACCGGTAATCATTTCACGCTTAACATCTGTTATAGTTACGGTCATATCCTTCCCATCAGGCAACGAGTACGCGCCTAAATAATCCGGATTTTCTAGTTTTTTCCAATGCGTTTTACTTGTTTTCATAGTTATATCGGATTAATAATTTCACAATCAGAACATTGATTCTCACAATGCTCTTTGCAGCATGAACATAAGTAGCCTGGCTCTATTTCAGATCCGCAGCAATTCGATAAAGTTTCTCCTTTACACTTCTCACAAGGATCATCGTAATTAGGCGATTGATGATGATGTCTGTCGTGGATAGATACATTGTTCATGGCTTAGTCTATTGGAATGATTAAACATGGTTTTCCATCTCTAATGTCAAAGAAATAATTCAAATCGTAAACACCACACGCAACGAATATTTCATGAAATGCAAACCCGAAAGAAGCCAATATATCAGATTGGATTATAATGTAGCGATCACCCTCATCATCGGCGGCGGTTCTCACTTCACACTTTCCAATAGCGTAGTGTATTTCACCTTTAATAAAGTCAATGAATCCTTGAATGTCTGTTAATTGTAGTTTTGTCATGGCCTATAATTTAAATGAATAATTAACGTGTTTGTTTTACAAATGTACAACATAATTATACAATTGTCAAGCTAAATCCGTATTTTTTTAAGATTATTATTTGCGATTTTCGCAAATTAGAACGGCAAGAGCTTGTTTATTAGAATATTAGTGTCGTAACTTTTTTCGTGCAAATAAGACAATCTATTAATATTTTCCCTTGAAAGGCGAGTAAAATCACCGGAGTCTTTTCTTAGGTTGTAATAAATAGTACCTCTACACTCATGCCCTTTAACTTCGTGCCAATTGTTATATCTGCCTTTCCCCTCGTAGGGTAGCCTATATATTATCCCTCCAGATGTAATTATGTAGTTAGAAAATCCTTTGATCTTCCACTTTGCATACATTATAACATACTTTGCTTTATTCATAGTACTTCTGTTAATTTTGTTATAAAGTAGTGTCGTTTATACAGATGTTATGGGCAATTAAAGCCCACACGCATGAACCCATCTACCATACCACCTCATTCTCTCAGAATACCCCCATTTACCTGTAATGAAAAAGTGGATAGGTAATCCTAATATCAATAAAATAAACACTGGAACAAGTAATATTATACTAAATCTTGTTAGTATATTGTTAACTTTTTTCTTACGTTTCATAAAGTAAAATGGAGCAAAACGCACTATTTCATCATTTCTAATCCTTTCTTTCTGATACACTGTTAATTCAGGTATGCTATTTTCAAGCCATTTTACAACTTCTGTATCCCAAACTTTTTCTAAATCATATAGTCTCATATTTAATTCTCCTTTTTTTTAACTGCCCATAACAAGCGGTCATAGTTAATAAAGCCAATTAAGTTTTGTTCGTTGTATGTTGCGGTAGTGGGTGGCTTTACTAACCATACCGCCAGCCGTCGTCGTTATAGATCATTTGATTCAATGTCATCTATAAGCTTTTCTATATCTTCTTTATCTATCCAGTTACCCCATTCATTGTCTTTCTCCCAATCTATTTGGCTTGCAAATGGTCCAGAGTCACCAGTCGAGCAATCCCATTTTTGCAGGTTTTTTAAACGCTCTACAATACTATGTAAAGTGCATGGCTGTGTGGTATTTGAATCTTTTTTACTCATATCTAAGTTTTATTAAGTTTTGAAACTATGTGGCTTTATTCAAGGTAGCCACGACACCCTTACATTCAACGTCGTTAGTGTGCATTAGCTCACTTCGCCATTGTAGTCTATTTTTATAATAGGCAATACACACAGTTCACAACCTTTTAATTTTTCTGAATGAGCTTCTATGTGTTTGTAAGCCTCATCTGGTGTTTCAAATTCACTTTCCCACCCCTCGTTTACGTCTTCCAATACTGCTCTGCTTATTGTTTTCATATGGTATCCATCAGGCTCAGTTTTTTGTAAATGCTCTGGGTATTCTAAGCTGTATATTTTGTATTTCATAATAATAACGCACCCTAACAATAAATATAAAACAGTGGGTGTCAGGGTGTCTAATTAGCCCAATCTGTTTAAGTTACATCAATTCAATTCATCAAAGTCGGTGCGTAAAATCCCACCGTTTCATATTCTCAACGTCGTCGCTACATCAAATATATAACTATTTATAACAGAAAGTCAAATAAAAAAGGAATTTATTTTCGCTTTTTCCTGCGGAGGGATATCCGAAACTTGCGCTTTTTCTTAGGTTTTTCAGGCTTTTCGAAGGTGGTGTCAATGCTTCCGTCATCACCCTTAATTTTTTGTTTGCCGATCTTATTTATGGTAGTCGGACTCGCTGTCTTATTCGCAACGGCCACACCGATCAGCACCATTAAACCACCAAACAACATTAACAGAAAATCTTTTATTCTTACCATTTTGATCTCATTATTTGCGATTTAACGGCTTTTTCTCTCTTTTTGGATGCAAGCTCAATAGACTTGCATGAAACGAGCAGACAAAGCATAATACTAAGAAATAAACAACTTATACTCTTCATCTCTTCTCTTAATCAATCCTAATAGAGTTTTTCCATTAGCTTTTGACCACCTTAGAAAATTATAATGAAGCACATTTGTCTGCTTTTCTCCGATGTAATCAACAATTTCCTCCTCTTTAATGTCAACTATTTTATGATAGCTTTGCGAAATAACTAACTGGAGTAAAGTAGAGCTTTTGAAATTTCCGATTCCAAGATTAAATATCCAACTAACCAAAGCGTCAAACTCTCTTTGCGATAAACCTAAATTGAAATTATTTAAAAACGACTCCGTTTCTTGTAGATCATCTTTGAGATACTGAAGAGCTTGCGCTTCGCTACACATATCACCTTCTTTCACTCCTTTTATGTGGCCATATCCAATAGTCCACACGCCGGCCGGGCATAGATAAGCACTAAGTTTTAATCCTTCATATTTCTGTATCAATCTGATACCAAGTACAGATGTAGTCAATTTATTCATACTTTCAGATTTAAAGCCATCCCATGCGGCCGGTTCTAGTTCTCTTTTTTTTTCAACTCATGATGTCTGCCGCCACCTTTTTTGATGTTTGGAACAGCACGATCCGCGCTTTTCTTCAATAGGTTAATGATTGACCGTGATTTTTCGCTCGGAAATAATCTTATTGCTAATTCATAAGCTAACGGCCCCAGCCAAATCCAATTATTTGAAATGAAATTTAAAGTGGTTTCCATAATATATAGTTTTAGTGTTAATCTTCTTTTTTACCTACTATCACACCAGGTCTGATCTGCTCAATATGATCCATCAACTTTCTCATTAAACGTATCTGCTCATCATGTTCGTTACTTGTCTGCTGTAGCATAATCGACAAAGTATCTGTTTGTTCTTCAAATTCAATCATGTGTAGGCTATCGGTCCTTTCAGGCTCTATGTCTGCCTGCGCAAAACTAATTCCCAGACAAAAGAAGCAGCATGTCATTAAGCAGCTTAGTTTTTTCTTTGTCATTTTCAACAAGTTTTTGAACATCGTTTTTCAAGTGTGTAAGTTCATTGTTTAAAACATCTATCTGAGCGTTCTTAACCTGTTCCTCAAGTCTTGTTATTCGCCTCTCGTTCATTTGTTGAGTTACTCTAATTCTCTCATCCATACGAATAGAGGTGAAAACATTTGACGAAATAGCCAAAAACAATCCGCCGATCGCAATCCATGTTCCGATAGATATCTTCTTTGTTGCTGCCATGTTGCTAATATAATGGTACTACTGAATCACATTTTATTCAACATCAAACACATTTCCTTCTCCCCATATAGTCTCCAAATATGCCTTTGTTTTGATCGCTGATGAATCAACAAAAGATTGTTGTGAGGAGAAATGTAATGTGTACATATTTGCCGTCGATGTGTCGCCTGTTAACAATAGCGGCTGATACTTACTAGGGTTTACCCTAATCGTGTAATCAGTCCAATACTTTAACAACATTTCAACATTGCCTGTGAAATCGAAATTGCTAGAATTAATTATTTCATTTGAAACAAATACGGTGTCATGGTAATTTCCAAACACGTCAAACTTGTTTACTATTACATAGTTCTGAGCATCTACCTGATTTGGCAGTAGATTTATCGTAATGTTAAATACGATTGCGAAAATTAAAAGTGTTTTTTTCATATGTTCTTATTTATCTGATTGTTAAAATTGTTGAAGGTGTAACTGTTCCGTATGTGCCAGCTGCCGTAAAATCAATTCCTAATACACTACCACCGATAGAAGATAGCATCATAAATTTTATTTTATCGCCAGCGTTAATATCTTCCGTCCACTCTATACTTTGCACTGAGGTCTCTGTTGATGAAAGTTCTACAATTATTTGAGCGCGCGGTATTGGCGAGAATCCAGCCCCTGTATCTTTTTCAATCCAGAATTTCAATGATTGTACAGTTCCAGAACTTGTCCTCTTGCATTGCGGTTGGAATGTAAATGTACATTTCTGGCTCGTGTTTATTGTTAAAATAGAATCCCCAACAGTGTGCGTTATGGAATCACCTAGCAAATCATTTGTGTTAAATGTCACAGCTTGAGGCAACGTTGCTGCGCAAAATTGATCGCTTGTGTCTGTCAAAGTAGATATAACGGCATCTTCATGCGAGTATGGTTGCGCCCATGTTACACCTCCGCTTCCGTCCATTCTTAGTATTTGTCCTTCCAAGCCCTCTGCTGCCGGAAACGAGTAACCTGTAGTAGTTGGATTTCCTATACTAAGTAGCCCATGAATGGTCAATGAATCATTTGCAAAATCACCATCCAAAAGCGGAGTTGAAGTAGCAGAGTTATCTATCATTAATCTGTTCGATTCTGTAGTTAATGTTGCTCCGGCGTTTGAGCCTATTAACACATTTCCAGTTCCTGTTGTCAGTGCAGCGCCTGAATTTGTTCCGATGCCTACATTAGACGAACCAACAAACGCCCCAATTGCACCCTGTAATGAGCCATAGCCGATCGCCGTATTGCTTGACCCTTGAGCATCAAAGCCGGCGTTCGTTCCGATAAATGTATTAAACGCCCCTGTTTCAATGTCTGGTCCTGCGTTTCTTCCAATTAGCGTATTATCATGTCCCGTTGTCAGGCTTGAGCCACTAAGATACCCGATTCCAATGTTGTAATCTCCCGTTATATTTGAACCCCCTAAAGCTTCTCTCCCTATAGCTATGCAGTAATCACAATCTGTTGCTGATTTCAAACTCCAAACACCAATCCCAATACCTTCTATCCCTGTTGTAACTCCGACTCCTGACTGGTAACCGAATAAATAATTATTACCTCCAGCGCCTATTATACTTGCTCCGGCACTCGTCCCCATCAAGATTTTATTTCCGTCCATATTAATATATGAGCCAGATAATCCGCCATTACTTAGTATTTGAAAAACAGGTGTGCTAACGTTGTTTCTGAACACCGCTTTACTAAACCCTGCCCCGTCCGAAAACTGAACAGTTAAAGGGTCTCCAGTCGTTGTCTTCAAATACATTCTCCCTAGCGCGTCTATGTCAAACCCTGCCGTTAGTGAACCTGTTCTTAAACCAATTCCTCCTGTGCCGTTAAAAAAAAGATTGTTAGCTCCAGTCGTTACCGTTGTCGTCCCACTTAGACTGCCTGAACCTGTGTATAGACTGTTGGTTATGTAACCTTTATCCAATACAAACTGACGAACCTTCTGTAAACTATCCTCAGTTTCTGTCCGTACACTATCAACCGACTGGCTTACGTATGTTTCTGAAACGCCTCCACCAATAGTAGACACATCCCTATATTTAACCTCCCCGTCTGCTGCTCTTACCATAACCTCATTTAAAGCATTATCATTACTTAACGGTTGGCTTATTTTCACCTTTGACCCGGTTGTTATTTCTAAAGCTTCTGTCCCTTGACTTTTTAGATAAAACGGGATAGGGTCGTTGCAATCAATCATTGACTCTGTAGTAGTGTTAATCATTCTCAAACCGTCTATAGCAGACGAATCACCGCCAACAGTCAGCCCAATGCCAACAGAAGTGCTTCCATGAACATGTAAATTATACATTGGTGATTGCTGATTTAGCCCCATCGCTGACACTCCATAAATAACACCATTGATTGTTACGCGGACTGTGTCTTTTTTGTTTATCTGATTTGTTGTGACAGAATTCTTAACAATATCAGGCTGTGCGAAAACTCCAATAGTAGCAAGAATAAGCGCGAATAATATTATTTTTTTCATTATATGATAACTTTTTCTAATTTGACATAAATAGTTACCTGTCCCGATCCCCATCCATCTGAGCTTATGAAAATTTGCTGATCGACAGTCTTTGAGAATAACCTTTGTATAATTGGACAGTCTACAAAACCATTTGCTCCTACTGGTTGAGAATGTACAATTTCATCAGCACCTCCACTTAAGCCGATTGATATGTTCCCGGCCGGATTTCCTGTTTCTTCCTCAATAACGATACTCGTTATTCTATGTCCTGCCGGTATTAAGAATCCAATTGCGACATCAGAATTAATATTTTCTTGTTTAAACATTCCAAGAAAAACATCTCCAGGCAGTTTCTGCGATTCATAAACACCACCTCCCAGGTGTTTTGCTACATCAATGTAGTCGCCTGCCTCTATTTGAGTTACACTATTCGGATAGTTTTCTATTTTTCCGCTCATATCAGAAATTTGTTTTGATCGTATTATCGATCTTATCTGTGAATTTAATTAAAAATTTCGAATTTATGTTGTTTTTGAAATGCTCAACCTCAGAAATCTCTTTGATTGATACACTCAAATCTCTGTAAACCTTCTGATTGTGTGCATTGTAATCGTTCACTATTATTTTATTTGCGAGTATTTTATCGTAGATAATCACTTCCGAAATATTGAAAGGCAAAAGGTCTGTATAAAGACTGTATGTTGTTGTTATTTTTGTTTGTATTTGCTCCTTTTTATACGTTCCGGTCATATATTCATCGATCTCAATATCTGGCTCCCAGTCTCCGAATTTTCCACCTATCCTTACAGACCTCATCCACCCATCAGGCAAATCACTAAGAACCAATGAATAATCAAACTCGCTTGAAATTATGTTGCCGGTTTGATAACTGTCTATTCGAACCGTGTGATTTGCGTTTCTTGCAGTATATGGCATCAGTCGAAACTTAACACTTGATAGTGTAATTTGCTGGCCGAGTATATTTTTAACAGTCTTGATTTGATAAGTGGCGGCCCCATGTGCAATTAGAACTTTTTTCCAGTATACGATAAATCCAACATATAAAGGAGCATCAACAAATGAAGGGTAGTAATCACCATAGGTATCATCAACTATATCAGCTAACTTAACTCCATTCCTCCAAAGCTGGTAATTGATAGTGTCGGCAGCTATAAGTTTCTGGGCCAGAAAACTAGATTTGTCGTTCTTGTAGCTTTCTGTTGCTGTTGTAGATGCAAATTTCTTTTCTATGTATTCACACGACAGGCAGCATAGATTGAAATCACCCTCTTCTATTGAAGGAATTGTCGGCAATGTTTTCCCTTTAAGTCTTGTCGCCAGTCCCTTTCCTGGAATCATTGGATTTGTATTAACAGCATCTAGTATTATCATGACAATTGTTTATTTATTCCGCCAGATGTTTGTTTTATAGTTCCGTCAGATGTTAATTTATATACACCTACGGCAGACTTCCCATCATCCAAACGCCCGTATAAATCATAATCAATAGAACTATCAATTCTATCTACAAATATAGTGCATTCTGCATATACCTTTCCACCATCTATCCTTAGAGTAGTATCGCCAATCGGATTTAACGCCATTTCATCGCGCAAAGAACTGCCTTCGTAGATGTCATCTGAACTGCTATTTGACGGCTGTATTTTATTAACCGCCCAATAACCTAATATGTCGGTAAATGGCCCAGATGTGTCGGTATAAATAACCTGCATAAACGTATTACCATCACTTCTTATAGCTCCACCCAAATCCGCGCCCGTATCTGGATGCAATGTCTTTATCTCTGCCGTCCAGTCTGCCGGCTCATCAAATGCCTTTACATCTATGTCTGGTGAACTCAACAAGTAGACAGTTGTTCCGCTACGTCCAAGATCATCAACTCCAGAAATATTTAATCTTGTTGCAAGCTTTATCTGATAGCCATCAAGGTTAGAATAATTTGAACTTAGGTAATTTAAGTTATCATTCGGCTTTGTTTTGTCGTAAAAATCAGAATCAACGGCTCTATTCAATATCCAATCTTGCCACTTTATCTTCTGCGCTATCTGTAAAGAATAATTCTGAATATCAACAACCCTTGCTCCTGTAGTAAGTTTAATTGAATTGAAACTATCACCTGATTTCAACATGTAGCCTCTTTCTGTATCAACCTCAAGCTGCTGAACACCACCAGAAACAATCGATCCACTTACAGGAAACGTATAGTTATCAAGAATGAAATATGAATTTTTAACAGAATTATACGCAATAAGAAGAAATTCAAGTGAATTAACGAAAGCATTCTTTGCTAAATCAAGAGCAAAATCATGTTTTATCACATGACCATCAGCCGGCCACGTTCTTAATGAGGTGTAGCCAGTATCAATGTCCGGATCTTGATTATGCTGAAATATCTGCCAGTCAGCTAATGTCACAAGCCCTGGTATCTCTGCTGATAAATCATAATTATTAACGTCGGCTATAAGATTCACCGCATCGCTATCCGAGTTAGTTGTTGTCTGATCTTGAACCTCTACGCTTATAAAGTATCTGCTATCTGATGTTAGTCTTAATTGCTGCGCGGTTGTGTATTCAAAGTCAACAAGAACAACCAACTTTCCAGCAACTATAGAAGGACTGATTAATTTTATTACGCCAGTTCCACCTGTCGTTGCTCCTATGTTAGTTCTGACAGTATCGTATATGAAATTTTCAAGCATATCAGTAACAGTGTCCTGATACTCTGTCTGTCTCGCCAAGTATGATGTGTATACGCTTACATGATCACCGGCCGCAAAAGCACCTGATAATTTACTGAGCGTTATTGTTGCTCTTGTCTTGCTTGATATTTGTAAACCATCTGTCGAATCTCCTGTAATAGAATCCTGATAAACGATCGTATCTACCGTGTAATTAGAATCAAATCCATTGTTTACCTCGCCAAAATAGCCAACAGACCCCAAGTTATTATCAACCAATGCCGTCTTTGCTGTGTTTGGATTACTTAGTGCGGTTCTAAACTCAAGTTGATAAGAGTGTTTTATAGTATTTTCGCCGGCGAATAAATCGGGAGGAGACTGATTCTCTATATTAACATCATTATCCTCAAGGTACCACGGATTTAGAACGAAAATATGTTCTATTTCAAAGGATTGCACATAACCAACCGTTCCAACCTTCCTTGCTCTCGCGGATCCACTTATGGCCCCATTTAAAGTACCTTTGAAACTCATGTTTTTGAAAGAAGTACTTAGTCCGTCTGCATAATATTCTTGATCTCCTCCAGACACTTTAGAAATAACATTAAACTCCTCGTTATTTTCAATCAAACCCCACCTATATATCAATGCAGTTAAAGGAGTTGTTCCTTTAATCCCTGAGTCTGTATAATTTCCGTCCGGAATAGATCCTGCCGTGATAGTATAGATCATATATTTACCATCAGAACTAATTGAATCTATCGTAAATGAGGCTTGAAATGTCTTTGACGTTGACCAGTTTATCAAATGATCGCAAGTGTCTCCAACTTTAAACCCTTCATTTATAAATGAGCCGGTAGTTTTTCTCATGGTATTACCATCTACTCTCCATGCGTCAGATGCCGAATTTGAAGCAAACCACTCTACGTCGACCTTTTGCAATGCTTTAACACGACCAGCTACATTGCCTCTTAAATTAGGCGTGTAATCACCCGTATTTAATGAGAAGTCGCTCCCGTTCTTTGTTTGGTAAAAATACCGAGAATCCTTAACTATTATCTGTACTGGCATGTTTTAAATCATTAATTAACTTCATGAGATCATTCTGTGTTATATTGTTGCTTCTGATGTCTTTTAAGATGGAAAGAAAATACTCGCGCTTCTCTTCCGGTAATTTCATTATCATCTGCTCCGAGTTTTCTGCAGCTATCTCAAACAATTTCTTGTTTGCAGAAATACTTTTTTTCAGTTGATTCATTAAATCGTTCATAATTCCCTCGTTGTTTCTTTCAGGTTTCTAGTGTATGGCTCTCTGATCCACCATGATGCAATCGCTTTTTGCTTAGAAGGACTCCACTTTAAATCAACAAATTTCCCTTCTCTACCATCAAATGTACGGAAATATGAGTTTTTAATCAACTTTTTATAATCCTCATAGCCTAAAGGTATCTCTTCTTCTTCATAATAGACCTTTTGTCCCACGTAATCCCTCAGCACAAAAGAGTCTCCATAATGGTAAGTTGTATAAAAATACAAAGCACCCCATATGCTTCTATGATTTATTGGAATTTTCCCTGATGAATCAAGATATAATGTCTTCGGTTTTGTATAATTATTGTCAGATACTTTCAACATTCCAACTTTACTTTTGACTCGCTTCTTTAATCCCGGGTTCTTCCCGAATAAGTCAGCCACCTCGTCAATAACCCCTGCGACTTCTGATATTAATACTTCAAGTGCGTTGAGCTTACTCTTCCTTGCTCCCAGCGCGAGATTCCACGAAGTCTCCTGATAGCCTTTGATTTGTTTTTTTCTTTCATTGCCCACCGAGATTGCGTCTGTTGTGACCTCAAGGTACGTTCCGGTTGAATCGTCAATCGTCCAATCATCTTTAATGTCTGTTGAAAATCTGAATAATTTATTTGCCTTTAAATCTTGTGTGTTGTACTTGAATCTAGGAGGAAGGATGTTTGGCATTACATAATCAGACCTTTTTATCCAGAAATCAGAATCTATGTTTTCAAAGTGAACAACATTACCTTCTATTGCCATCTTAGCCCTAAACTTACTCTGTAGTATCTTGAACATTTCAAGACAATTATAGCCAAGATCATCAGCGCGAGGAATTGCTTTGTCCGGCCCTTTCGGAAAATCTATAAAGCCTTTTTTATCAACACTATCTAGCCTGTTATTTGATGGGAGATAGTGGCCTCTGTGCAAATCTGCTATTGTCGATGAAAATTCGTAGCCCAGGTGATTTATAACGTTTTTCAATAAATTATAATAGCTGATAACCTTCGCTTTTCTCTTTGGAGGGATAAATGTATTTATCAAACTATTTCCAAGGTCAATAATCTGCAACAACATTATAGCAGTATATGCTGTAATAATCAAGGCTTCTGCTACTGCGAATATGGCAGCCGCTACCGATCCGGTAATTCCGGCAGAAAGATAAGCTACTGCACTTGAAATAGCCCTTTGTGTTTCTTTCACGGCCTCCGCAAACTCTTTGATCATTAAATAAAGAATAACCGAAGTCATTAACACCTCCAGCGCGTTGAATTTTTTTTCTACAACATAATCGATCTCGATATAATCTGAATTTGAAAAAACACCTATATATTCAAGATACCCATAAGTTAACGACTCTATCTTTTCTGTCAGGTCACCTATGTCGTTCTCTTTTATGTTTGCAAAGACTCTTGAATTAACAAGGTCTTGCAGATAATTTTCTGCCAGATTAAGAAAGCCATCAAATAAAACACTTTCTCCATTTCTGTTTCTTACTCCATACATAAAATCAGGCCCCTCGAATATACCAAGCCCACCATTTAATCCGTTATCAATCCAGTCTTTTATTAATTGAGCGTTATTGTTTACGAATGTAAACGAATCGCTATTTACAGAAGCCTGTACAGCTTCGTCGTTAAATGTTGCTAGAATCTGTATGTCTTCCCACTCAACCGGCGCTGGCCTACTCTGCCCGTTTATCTTAAAAAATGGTCTGCCGGTTATTGATATTTCAGCCATTATAATGAGATTTTTTTGTAAATATTATTAATAACTCCCTGTCTTTTTGTTGATAATTTTATTAAACCTGTTATCATATCTACGTTTGCATTGTTGTCTTGTGGCAGCTCTCTTAGAATCGAAATCATGGTATCTATTCCGTCTACTTTTGTTATCATTGTACTACCTTTGACTTCAATCATTCCTTTCTTGTAAAGATAGCCTAAATTACCTAAAACTTCATTTGATATTCCTGTTGTTTTGATGTTGTCTTTTTCCGGCATGACTCTTTCTCTTTTATGAAGTATGGATAAGAATCCTCCTTTATTATCTACATTCCCACCGCTTCCAGTATCTTCAATTCCCTCATAGAATGCAGGAAGTGCCTTAATTGCAGAGGTTAATAATGTAATATCGGCAAGAGTAGAGCCAACAGCATTCTTTTCACCTGCTTCAATCTTTGATGCATATAATGTTAATCCTGTTTTAATCAATTCTGTTTGAGCTTCTCTCTGCTGTGCTTTTTCTTTCTCACGTGCTAATTTATCAGCTTGAGCTGCTTCAAATGCTAGACTTTCCTCTACATTTAATACACGCTTGTCGGCTAACATTTGAAGTCTTGAAACTTGATTTTCATTCGCTTGTATTTCTTTATCAAGTGCCTGTTGCCGTTCTTTGTTTTGCTTATCTAAAATAGTACCTATTACCTCAGCACCATTCCTTATTATTTCTGCTCTTCTTTGCGCTGCCTCTCTTTCTTGTCTTTCAATAATTGACAATGCTAACTCTTTCCTTTTAATTCGCCTTTCCTCTGCCTCATCCTCTTGTTTTTGCAGTATATCAAAGCCTACTTGACGCATAGACTTAACATCTTTCTCGGCATCAACAACTCCAAGAAGCGCCTCTTTCTCTTCCTCTAATGCTTTTATTCTCCCTTGAATCCTTCTTATCTCAGGTATAGATTGAGCCTCTAATAATAATTTGTTTTGCTCTTTAATTTTTTCGTTAACATTAGCGATTAATCCTTCTTGCTTCGAGTCTCCTTCACCCTGTTCTTTAAATAACTTTATCCTTGCCTCAATCAAAGCAAGATTTCTTTTATTTATTTCAATTTGAGTCTCTAATTGCTCAGAATTCAATCCTATTTCACGTCTCAATCTCGAATCAAGATCACCCTCAATTCTTTCCTTGAGTTGATTTAACGATTGAAGCTCAACGTCAATAGCATCTTTTTCTACTCCCGTTGCCTCATTCCTGGCTTTTGTTCTTAACTCTATTAATTCAGTAATCCCTTTTAAACTTTTCCCTTCGTCCGAGTTTATTTTAATAGATTTTTGCTGAGATTCTTGAATATCCAATAATGCCAAATTAGCCTCAATTCTTGACTTTAAACTTTCTGTTTGAGTTCTATTTAGTTCACCTAATGCATTAATCAAATCTTGCGTTGATCTTGTTTCTGATAATATATCTTGAGTCCTTTCTAATTGGTCATTAAAGTCAGATTGAGAATCAGTAGCGTTGTCGGTTTCTTTCCAAAATGCAATAATCAATGTTACTGCGGCTGCCAATGCTGATGCAAGAAGTCCAACAGGATTGGATTTAACGGCAGTATTAAAGGCTTTCATTGATATTGTTGCAACCTTAGTTCCCTTTGAAAATAATGATTGTGCTGCGGCTGCTGCTCGTTGCCCTAATGTATATGCTCTTAGTGCTAAATTAGATGCAACTATTGCTGTTTTATATGCAATAAATCCTGCTGTTAATGCTGCCAATATCCTAATAATAGTTCCTAAATTCTTTGCAAGGAATCTCAATCCTGCTGATAATTTAGAGGTGACCTGATCACCTTCATTTAATGAAATTAAATATCCCTCCCATGCAGAGGTTAGCAGTTTAACTGCGCCATCTAAAGTGTTTAATTGTTCTGCTGCAACTTTTGAAGCTACCCCTGCAAAGTCATTTTCCAACACGTCCGAAAGCTCTTTAGTCGCTTCAAGATTTTTTGATAAAACAACGCTTGACACGGCAGCACGTTTACCGAATTCGTCATTTGCGGCAGTTAGTTTATCTTGACTATTTGCGATCTGCTCAAGTATTTCCTCGTAGTTTAATCCTTGCTTCGCACTCTCGATAAATATATTTCTTAATGCGGTTGCCGAGCTACTTGCATCGATACCGCTATCGGATAATTTTCCTAATATCGCAAGCGTTCTTTCGAATGATACACCAGCAGCATTTGCAGCTCCACCAACAATCGGTAACGCTGTTTGTAATTTACTAAAATTAAGTGCTGATTTCTGCGTACTTAAAGTCAATTTGTCTAAAGTAGAGCCCGCATCTGTTGTATTTAGATCATCAAATGTTTTAATTACAGCACCCGTCAACTCTGCCGTTTCATCCAATTGAGCATTTAAAGCAATTGACCCATCAATAGTATCGCCAGTTAGATCAATTATTTCAGATTGAGTAAATCCTAAGCGTGCATAAGCTATTTGTAATTGAGTGACTTCTTGCGCTGTCTTTGCAGTAGTGGAACCAAGACGAATAGCATCTTCTGTTAATACGTTTATTTCTTGTCTTGTCTTGTTTAATACTCCTGCAAGAACAGCATTCTCTTTTTGGAAATCTCTTACAATTGTAATACCATTTCTTAAAACTCTGAATGCGCCGGCTGCTCCTAGCGTAACCCCTGCCGCACTAATAATATTCGTTAGACTTCTAAATGCAGATGCATAATTGCCAACATTGCGTTGAAATTGTCCTACGTTGGCATCAACTCTCTTGAGTTTATTATCTAATGCTGTAACTGATTTTAAAAGCCTCCTTGCTTCTTTTGAGGTCTCTCCTTGCGACAGGGCAACATCTTTGTATTTCTTCCTTAAATCGTTTAATTTACGGCTCTCTTTCTCATATAAAGATACAAGTCCTAGTTTCTCCCGGGCAAGTTCTTTATTAATCTTAGTTTGTTGCTGGACTTCAAGTCTTAATTCAGCATTCTTTTGAGCAACAGCAGACGTGGATTGAGCTAATTTAGCATTCAATTTCGCCTGCTCTTTTAATAGTCTTTCTCTTTCTTTCTCTACTACGTTTAATTCTTTGACTGTTTTCTCTGCCTTATCTAATGATGATAAAACTTTGTTAACATCTTTATATCCTTTTAATGGATTCTTGTTTGCAAGCTCACTTGATGTTTTTAAAATATCCTTTAGATCACCTTCAACAACATTTAATACCTCTGTTAGCTTCTTTGCGCTTTCAATGGCATCATTAAAAATCCCCTTTTGAATTACCTGTTCATCTGTTATTCTCTTTGCCATGCTTCTTTACGTTGTTAATGTGTGACATAAATAATTTAACAGAGGTAGTTGCAGGATCTACACTTCCAAATGATCTTGATAATTCACTTGCTAAATCATACAAATCAAAATCACCGCCTCCATTAACTGAATCTTCAGCTTCTTTTTTTGCCCTATCTGCAAATACCTGTAAATCTTTTCTACCGTCAACATAAATTTCGACCATGTAATCAAGCCACTCCTTCATGTATTCAATGTAATTTTCAATATGTTTAGGGATTCCATACTCTTCAAAATACTGCTCATTTATTCCCTCCCAAATATTTTCTAAATTATCAGGAGCTTTTTCATCTACCACTAACAAAGTCAAATCACCTGTTCTTGTGACCTTGTCAAATACTCCAATTGGTAAAGTTTCCAAATCCTTGTATATCATATCAATTTCAATGTTTCTTCAATAAATAACGGCAATATAAATTCAGCTAGTTTTGTAATGTTCTCATCTGTTAAGCCTTCAAACTCTCCGTATTTTATTCTCAATTCCTCTCTTACATCTTCACCGTCTTCAAATTTTGGCGGAGCTTCTAATATAATTGATTCACCTTCTCTTCTAAAAGTCCAACCTAAATGGAATGATCCTGTATCATAAAGCGTAACATGATCGATTATTCCTCCGGGCCCTGATAATTGGCTTTTAATATATTCTGTTAAAAATGTATAACCAGGTGTTAATTCTGAGCCATCTACTCCTACCCCTCTTTTTAATAATTGATCTTCTGTATTCAGGTCAGTTGCGAAGTTCTGTGTCTTAGCGTACAAATAAACAATATCAAGAACTTTGCTTTCTGTTAGATTTATCACATTATTCGCTATTTTTCGCAACTCTTCCATAATAAAAAAGGAGGCAAAGCAAACCGCCACACCTCCTTCATCCTTCCTATGAGTTAATAATTACTTCTTTTTATTAGCCTTTTTCACAGGCTTGATAGATTTACCACCATTCATCTCTTTGTATGCTTGTTTTAAGTCATAACCTTTCAGTTTTCCTTTATAACGATCTGAAAATTCATCAAATGTCATATTAGCAACAGCGTCAAGATTGAAGTTGGTATTTCCTTTAGTTATATTCATAGCTTAAAGTATTTTATGCAACAGCCTTTTGAGCCGGCACACCATCAAGGCCAGTTTTTACAACATTCACTTCTAATACATCTGCAATATCTTGTGCAGCGTAATCAAGCGTATGTTCTCCAGTTGTAGCATTGTAAGTAACTCCTGTGATAGCAACAGAGGCTGTGTCAGTAACATTATCAAGTGAGAAGTCAGCGATAACAAGATTCTTGATAACGTTTTTGTTATTGATTGCACCATACTTTTCAGTCACCTTAACGACCATTTGAGTAGTTCCTGCTGAAATTATATCAATATTAGCATCAAGCAAGCCCCTTACTCTAACAAGATTAACATCAGCGGCAACATCAACAACAACCAGGTTTGAATCTTTTTCTGATTGCATCACTTCCATGTTTGCAATAACTTTCTGATAATTTCCCTCGATGTTTAGGCCGGTAATGATTTGCAAGTTCTGTTCGTTCATTTCGATTTGACGAACAACTTCTGCTCCAGAATCGTCAATATCTTTCATCATCAACATTTTATTGTTGGATAAGAATATCACAAAACCATGCTCAACACATTTGAACGCTTCCAAACAACCAGCGAAAGTAGGGTCTGCCTTTGGGAATTCAATTCCGAAAGTTCTTAAACCCTGCTCTGTCTCGATGTTGTTTCCACTTGCCAATGCAGTAGTAGATCCGGCCGCTCTCTCTGTAGCAACGTTTTCAAAACGAGGCAATACGCGGAGTTTCTTCGAGTCATCAATGTTATTAATAATAGCGTCAAACCAAGCTTTATTAAACGTGGTTGAAGCAACAGGCCACTCATTACGAGAGCCATCATTTGCAATCATGGCGATCAAAGCACCGCCCTTTGCATTTCCTAAGATTGCAGGGCAGTTGCTCAATGCAACGTTTAATCCTGCTGAATCACAACTACAATAATTTAACATTTGTCTTTTTTTTAAGTTAGAATTAGAATCTCAAATATATTAAAATTTTCACTCACAAGCAAACGGAGGCAACACATCTATCTCCGGACGTGTCTCTACTCCGCTTAATTTCTCACCCAATAAGTCTGATTTATGGCCCTGATCTGCGACGAATTTACCGAAATCAGCGTGTGATATTTGGCGATATTTGTTCCAATCTTCAAAATATTTCCAGTCTTTTTCAACATATTCATAAATAAATTCAGCTAAATTCCTCATTCTGTCAATAACAATGTCGAAATGATCTTCCGTATCTTCCAATTTATCGGCAGCATCCAAGAAAAATAAAATAGGTTGCACCTTACGCTCGATCGGGCCTTTTCTGTAGATATCCTCCCAAACGATATGATAAAGCCATATGAATGGGCTTTTTTCGCGCCATTCCATTGTTTTCAACTTCTTCTGTATGGCCATTGGTGTTCCATATAGAAAAGTAGGGGTTTTTAAGGTCACAATCTTTGGATCAACAATTACTGATTCAACCGTAAATGAGTCCGATCCTACCAATGCTGCAATCGTATATTGCTGACCATCTATATCAACATACTGTCCATCTCTGGCATGAAGTAATTTACTAATTTGAATGGTTGTTACTCCATCCAATTCGGAAAACGAAACAACATCCTGAGAAAAATCAATGTCGTTTATGTAGTTTTGCAGTATATTTTCGAATCGTCTAAGCATGATACTAATATACTAATTTTCGAAGTTCTATTTTGTCGCTCATTGCTATTTCGCATGGGAAATACATAAAATAGGGTTTTTTATAATACCATGAAAAGTACTTATTGTACATAAAAGCCATAATCTGCGAGCAAGTAGTTCCTTTAGGCTTACCTGTTACCCAAATATCCCATTTTCCTTTTGATAGTCGGTAAACAACCGCATTTACCATAAATCCGAAATAAGACCTGTAGGAATAATTACTCCATACGTCCTCTCCGGCATATCTACGCTCGTGTCGTAGCATTTCCTTTAATCCGTGAGGGTGCAAAGTATCTTTAGGTACTCCAACCCAAACCTCTTCTTTTTTATCGGCATACTCGGTTAAAAAGTCGCTCCCTTGGAATTTACCTGGATTGTCTTGTTCAAAAACAATCATCTGCCCTTCTATATCGTCAAAGTTTCCGGTGTGGTTCTGATCAGTAATATATTTTGGAGCATCTGGATATTTTAATCTTTGGAACCATCTGATCCCTTTTGCAAGGGTGGTCTTGCCGACTTTGAACAATAGATAGCCGTCCTCAAGTTCTGATATTTTAATAGTTTTCGCTGACATACGTTGAGAAATCAAGGTTTAATTTATCCTTTGTGGCTTGATCGTAAATTCCAGATAATGGCAATGTAGCGTTTACATTCAGGGCAGTTATCCAATTGCCACTCATCAACGCTTGTTGTATGTCGTGCGTATGCAGCTCAAAATCAAATCCCTGCTGTTGTGTTATTTGCCCTGTGATAATCTTTATATAAATGTCTGTCCTAAATGAATTATAATAAGTCCACCCATCCTGAGTAATACGAACATATCTTTGCTCATGAAGAGTTTTAATAGTATCCGTATCCGTTACTTCCACAAACCCATCCGGGCAGGTTTCTTCAAAGGCTACCGCCAATGGCGAAGAGTCTGGTATGTGCCAATATTTACGCATTACAATTTAGCTTGAGCCCCCCACCTTCGTGGAACCAATATCCCTCCAACCAATTCATAACTGTATTTAATCCACCACATATCACCAGGTCTAATCTGTAAATCAGCCGGCATATCAAAGTGATTTTCAGGTGTTGGAGATGGCGATGTATCCGTTAATCTAATCCAATAATTATCTGTGTCTGCATTATTTCCATTTACAAACACAAAAACACGCTCTGTCACTTCTATATCATCAGGTACAGGAGGTGCTACAATGCTGTCAATGTCTATATTTCTGTCTGATGTGAATCTTAAAATAGTATATTTTTCAACCTCCGGTATTAATAAATCTGTCTGATCTCCTGTCAATATACCTGTTTTATACGTATTTCCAAATAAAACACCTCCCTTAAAAGTCACATTCCCTTCAAATGTAACATCACCGTCAAATGTAGGATTGCCTGATGTGACCGGTATTCTTTGATCAGTTCCCATTACGTCTTGTAAACATAAGTTATTACTACCCTCAATCCTTTCGTGTCTGGCACCGTGTATGGAATAGAACCGATTGTGTCCTGATCACCATTTGGTGAAAACGTGGCAACGTAGCCATCAGGAACAATCACACCTTTTAATGTTCCATTTTTACCATCAAACCAAATAGACATACTCTGAACATCGTCAGTAGTACTGCCATTGACAAGACTTTCAACTATATCAATATTCCTTTTAACTCCTTCCGGAGGACTTACAACAGCATTAACATCAAGTTTTTGATTCAGATAGTTGTCTGATAGTTCTTGTAGTAGTGTCTCTCGCGTCCACGGCCCTGCCGGTTCTGTTATAGCCCTGGAGTCAATAGATGAATTAGGGCGTACAGGCGTAGTGTCGTCATGCTTTCCTCTGATTACTATTGTATAGTCGTCATGCTCAAATCTAAAGGCGTGTGTACCATTAGAGGGGAAGTTTGAAACTATTTTGCCCACGGCATCCTTCAATAGAACATTGTTCCCCTCTTTTATTATTTGAGTGATTAAAGCCAACTGATAGGTCTTAAAGGTTGCATATTGTTTTCCGGGTAATCTGCTTCATTCTCGCACATAAACCATTGTATTGCTGCATATGTGTCCACTCCTTTATTATACGTAAGTGGCAATCCCATTTGTTGTTGAGTGGCGTTTTCTGAGTTTTCAGCGTTTACTCTTACAATCCCTTTGTCAACAACTTGTACTGGAAAATTATTCACGTAATCAACGTAAATGAAGTATTTGAGCATTTCCTTTATTCCTTCTGACTGGACAATACCACAATCATCATCCTGACAGAACTTATCATAAATCTTTTTGAATCGTTCCTCTGAGAATTCATTTTCAGGATCAGTATTGTAATCTTCGATGAATAACTCATATAAAGCACAACCCAACATCTTCTGCAAGATGTCAGGCTCTACTCTATCAATGACCGTTTGCAGATCAATATCATTTGCCTGCGTTGATGGTAATCTTAAAATCCCTTTCGAGAAATCCTCTGGTTTTACAAACATATTACAGACCTAATTTAGCTCTTTCTTCTTGAAGAATTTGAGCTTTCAATTGTTCTTTTTTACGTTTAGCTGTTTCGGCTGCCTCTTCATCAGCTTTCTTTTTTGCTTCGGCCTCTGCCTCTTTGCGCGCTTTTGCCTCTGCTGCCTTTGCTTCCTTATCAGCTTTCTTTTTAGCTGCCGCTTCTGCTTCTAGCTCTTTACGAGCCTCCTCACGTATTGCGTCAAGCTCTTTTTGCTTTTCTGCTTGCGCTTTCTTAACCGCGTCAGCTTTTGCTTTTGCCTCGGCCTTTGCTCTTTGGTCAGCTGTATCAACCCACTTTTGAAAAGCTTCTTTCGTTGATTCCTTGCAATACTTATCGTCGATCAGTCTTTGACCGTGTGAATCACTAGCATTTAGCATGTGACCCTTTTTCATTCCGACTGGATGATCTTTAATAAATTCTACGTACATATCGTTATGTTTTTAAAAAAGCCCACCCAAGTAATAATGAGTGGGCTTTCTTGATTTATTTTTCTGTTAACTATTAGGGTGCTACAACTTCTGTGATTGCACCGATCGCAGTAGCAACATCTGAACACCTCATGAAAGCGTTTGCGTTGTTGTTCTCTACCAAGAAATTCAATCTCTCATAACCCTTCAGGTCAGCAATCTCTTTTTCCCAGTTGTCTTTGTTTTGGAATGCGATCTCAATTTCAACAGTCTGACGGTCTACAATCTCTCCTTTAGTTGAATCAAATACATAAAGAGTGTTCTGAGGAACTAAAGTAGTCCAAACAACTCTCATACCTCCTACATAAACATCACCACCAGAAACAGTAACCCTTGCATCAAGGTAGTTGTTGTTTGCATCCTTGCGACATTGTACAAACTTGAACCAGTCAACTTTATTCACAAGTACAGTATCAGGAACAAATGCGTTTTGCTCACCTAATTCGATGATCTGTGTTTCCATTCCTAACACAAGATCAACATAAGATGCATCTTGAATAGAACCGGAAATGTCAGCAGCAGGATTGGTAGCACTAAACTCAGAAGATTTCAGGTTAATTGAGTTCAATTGCGGAGCAACACCTGTACCTAACAATAATTGCTGGTCAATTTTTAACGCGATTGATTGATCTAACAATCTTCTGATTCTAGACTCCATAAATGGATAGTCAGAAACAAACGCACGACAGAATTCAACTACGTCTTTTACAACCTCAGTCTGAATAGTAGACACTTTCAAAGTCTCTTTAGTGTTGGACGCTTTTGTAGCACACTTAGCAACGTTAAACGCATCACGAACGACTGTTTCTTGTTCTGTGTATTTGAAATACTCAGTAGATACAGGAATAACACCAAATAAGTTTCTGATCCTAGGCATTCTAACAGGAATGTCTGTAATCCCAGGTTTCATTTGAGCAAAGTCAGAACCGTTGGTGATGTCACCATAGGATTGAGAGGCTTTGAATTCAAATTTTACTTTTTTGTTTCCGTTGTCTTCAAGTGATTTTGCAATGCTGTCAGTTACGCCTTCGTCCCATGCGGATTTTAGAGCTGACTTGAATGTTGAATCAGACATGATGCCTTCTTCTTTCATTCTGTTGAACTCTTCGCCGTGGGCTTTGATGGCAGTCATCATTTCTTTAATGTCACTCAAAGTTATACCGCTTAATTCTCTTTCAAGTTTATCAATCTGCTCTTTAACCTCGGCTGACTGTTCAGCTTTTGCTTCAAGCTCATTAATCTTTCTTGCAATAGCTTCTTCACGCTCCTGGCGATTCTTCAACAGGGCGTTGTGATATTCTTTTGCCTGAGACTCATCAAGCTTATCAACTTCCTCTGCCGTCAGTTCATGAAACTTTTCGTTTTTAATCCATGCAACTACGACTCCTGCAGACAGGTAGATTCCACCACCACTAATAAGTGTAGCAAAATTAATCGCGCTAAAATCAATACACGCAACAATGGCAACCGCGATAATTGCCAAAAGTGTCCATGCGAAATACTTTAAATTTTTCATTGTTTTGTTTTTTTGTTTATAAAAATTTTAGTTTAGATTGAGTGGACTTTTCCGGCTCGGTATCAGGAGTGCTTGCGCGACTCATGTCTTTTTGAAATATTGTTGTTGCGTCGTTTGATCCTCCAGCAACGACTAAGCTGCCCTCTTTATGAATTGCAAGTTCCTCGACTCCCCAAAAGTGAGTATCGACATCTTCCTTATTTGCAATCAGATTTATACGACTATCAAAATATGCTTTTTCTTCTTTGTAATCCTCATCATTAGAATCAACCCCTAAGTTGATTTTGATGTAAGCCATGCGGATTGAGTTCTCAAAATCAGCCGACCTATTTTCAATTGCCTTTAACACTTCCGGCTTGGCAATATTCTCTTTTGCTATTTCAAAGATCAAAGCTTCTGTTTGCCCAGGATAGTTTTTGCCAACAACTGACCAATCAATCTTTTGCACAAACATCCTTACATCATTAGGCCACGCAACGATTGAATTGAATTTTAACTCATGGTCAAGCGCATAATGAACCTTTCCTTGCTGTTCAGTTGCTGTCTTGGTCATTGAACCATCAAAATGAACGTCTTTATGAGAATCAAAATATCTCGTTGTTGAAATTACAGGATAAATAAACCCATCCTTTGCTCCAAGAATTCCCTTTTCTGATGCAGTAAGCTTCTCAGCGTTCAAGAATGAGTATTGCCCTTTGTCTACAGCCTTGTATATCTGAGCCTTTTTAAGTCCAATAATACGTTCTTTGTTTTCTTTTAACGCTTTGAATAGCTCATCCTTTGAACTAAACTCCCTGCCTGGAAACTCTATCGCTTTAATTATCATTTTGTGATCACTTTTTTCTTTTGTTTTACTTCCTTTTGAAGTTGCTTTTTTAAAGGGCTTTCACTCTTTTTATCAAGTTCTTTTTGTATGTCCTTTTGCGTTTTCATACCCAAATATACTAATTCTGATCAGTTGAAACAAATACCTCCGCTTCATCGCGTGGAATTTCTAGTGATCGCATCAAGGTTTGAATCTTCGCCTCGTTGCTTATTTCAGCAGTTAGAATAGTCGTAATTATTTCAGCAGTAGACTTGCCTTTTTCTGCTTTTGTCTTTTCGTCTTGCTTAAGTGCCAGTATATTTGAAGTGTCTTGCTTGATGAAATATTCAGCATTACCAGCAGGAAAATCCCTCTTACTCCACGCTTTTACATAAGCCTTTTCAAAACCTTTCAGATATTTCTCATCGTTTGGCAATACTGCGTTTTTCCACATGTCTCGCTCAGACTTGTTGATGTACCCGTTTGATATTGATCTGGTACCAGGATCGTTCATCAACTCAGACTTAATGTCGAATATATTGCACAGATCACGCAGCTTTAGTGTTTTTCCTTCGATTATTTTTAACTGAGTAGGGTCCAGTCCAAGTTTTGTGTATTTCACTTTGGCCATTGATTGGATAATCTTGCCGGCCCAACCCGGTTCACCTACACCTAATCGTGCGTCAAGTAATTTCTGTTGCCTTTCTTGGTCTTTTGGAGTCATTACATACTCTGACTCATTTGACATGATACCTGCTGCAACTTGGTTTTTTAATAACCCTGCGTGTGTTGCTTGACTGCCTCTTAAGCCTTCGATTGTTAAATATCCTGCCGTCACAGGAGCAAGTCCTCGTTGTGAGTTTATTCCGAAATCAGAAGGGTTTGCGAATTTTAACAGACTGATCAGTTCAGGTAGTATTTTGAAATCTTTTCCTCCTACCCTATATTCATAACCTTTGACATGGTTAAACATTCCCTCCCACTTTGTAATGATCCTTGTCATTTGTGGGTGCAATTGATAGCCATTTTCAACAACTGTAAAACCAAAAGGAACAGATCCGTAAAAAAACACAGTACCACCAAGCATTAATTGTTGCAATCCCTGCTCTCTGAAATCTTGAATACTCTGCTCTGGATTGGGATTCATCACAAAATCGTAGAATCTTCCTTTAGTGACAGGCTCCTCTTCATCTCCTTTCCGGATCATTGGCACCCATGGGATAGACAAAGCATTCTTTACAATCTTGTTATTTACGATTGAATAAACGTCTGATGTTTTGGCGTAGGCCTCATCGAAAGGGTATTTTAAGTCGTGCTGGTCTGCTTCTAACTTTTCCAGTCCTATTGGTCTTGTGTAAGTGCCATTACCTTTGGCATCGAACCAAACCGATCTGATGTAATCGAGTACTCCCATGAGACAAATATATTAAAAAAAATCACCGAATGAAAATATGATCTATCCCCATAACGAAATTGAGCTTGTTAGGAAGTCGAACGCATATCTAACAGGATCAATTATATGATTATTGCTATCAACGGGAATTCCTGCCTTTTTGTCATTCCATATATAATTGTTCAATTCATACTTTGTATTAACACTATTTGAAGTAACAATTATCTCATAATCCTGAATTTTTATCAATCCTCCACTAACCGAACCAGGGCCTTTCTTTGCGCCAACGATATTCATGCCACGAGTTCTTAGCTCATTTATTAGCCTATCTTCAGCACTATCGCCAATAATTAAATCACTAGCCTTATCTACGCTTGTTATATTGGCATTGAATATATCGTCTGTACTCATTGGTTTTTTGCTGTAATACTTTTCATCAAGATAGATTTTCTTTTCTCTCTTATCTACTGCAACCTTTACCAATGTTGTTGGGTCAACGCTAAAACCGTAATCCTGTCCGTAGCAATAAGGCAACGATTCATCAAATTCACCTTCTTTCCAATTTGTCAATATAGCACCTTCTTTTTTATCTGCCCATCTGCCGATTATCTTTAGTGCATATTTAGAAGTTAATTGATTTTCTTTTGAAAGTTTCATGTGCTTTTTTCGCATTTCTGAAACATCATTCAAAAATTCGTCACTCAAATGATCCTTTGTGTCAAGATATGTAGTATGGATATGACATACGTCTTTGTGTGTGCTTATCTGAACAGGAACTCCATCAAACTTGACGAGCTTGTGTGAATCCTTTATATACTTTTGATAAATGAAATGAGAATCTGACGGAGGGTTCATTATAATGATAACCCTGTTTTTTACGCCCTTTGTTCTTATTGAAAGTTTGAGTTTATCAAAATCATCTTCACTTTCCCACTCTTCAGCCTCATCAACTACAAATGTCGTAAGCCCATGAATTGATTTTAATTTTGCTGTTTGATTCCCGGATGAGGTTTTTATTCCACGAAATAATATTTCAGATCCGGAGAACATATTCAAAATATCCTTCCTTGTTACATTGAAATATTTTGCGTCACCATCAAGATCGATTTTTTCTGTGAATTCTGGGATGATTGATATTTCAGCAGAATCTAAAGTAAATCTTGTATAAAGTATTTTATGACCTTGCTCATATGTCAGTCTTTTGACAGCGTATGAAGATTCGTGAGATTTACCAGAACCACGTCCACCAGTTAGAAGTATTATAGGTTTGTTGGTGGTGTATATCTGATCATATGGTTTAGGAATCTTTATCATTCACCCATTTTTCAAATGGCATACTTCCTGAATGGTTGACATTTTGATCTACTTCTGTCTTGTCTTTCCATCCCATATTCTTCAGAGCGAACATATCAAATGTAGTACCGGACTTCTCGTAAGAATTCTCTACTGTGAGCTTCGCCCTTTTTACTATGTACGAAAACCCTTCTCTATCACTATAATCATCCCATGAAGACCGAGAGCAAAAACCGACATAAAGCGTTAACCCTGTGATAGTTGGCTTTTCTTTATCTTCGACGCAGAACTTGAAGTATTCAAGGCATTTCGATTCCAACTCTTCTGGCGTAGCATAATGGGGAGGTCTTCCACCTGGATTGCCCAACGCAAATTTGTTATTTTTTTCTTCTGCCATGGCTTCATTTTTATTCAAATATACGAACTGAGTTGTTTATTTAGCAAATCGTGTTACTAATTTTTATTGCAAATGCATTATTTTGGTGTTTTTGCGCATATATTGGAATGATCGTGTCACGAATTTTCTATTTCCAAACAAATTTAGGTGTATTGATGAAGTTCTGCTGCCATAGTTTTAGTTTTTTCCGGTTTCTATTGTTCTCATCAATATTTCTGAATAGCCGTAGTGAAAGGCTGAGTTGTGGTGTTTTAACCACTCTATTTGGTTATATTGTACGATCATAAGATTAAAATCCCTGTCGATGTTTTAGTCAGGTATTTTTTAAGAACTTCTAAAAACCGGCGATCAACTTTCATCAATCGCCGGATGCATTAACTTCAAAACCAATCTATGAAACAATTCTCAATTGTAAATATACAAATTATTGGCTGTTTATGCAACTAATTTAAACCAATAAATCGCAAATGCAGTTCCACAAAGTATTGCAGCGGCAATAAAACCCATTATGAAACTCTTCGCATTGAGTCTCAGCAACAACCTGGTATTCTCCTTTTGCAATCCTCTGTTGAAATGTCGCTCTGTGTCGTAAAGTTGTTTTAATCTCAAGTTTCTTTCTTCGGCCTCTTTTCTTAGGCGTACTTCTTTGTTGAATCGTGGTGTCCCCTTCTTTTTATCGTTCATAAGTGTGTTGATAAAATTTATAATCTAATGATATACAATATGTTCAGTCAAATTTGATGTTGGCAATTATCAAATACGATGCCAAACTAGAAATAAATGCGAAATCAAATATATTAAGTGGAATCAAAAAGACAATAAGGCCTGACCACCACCCGAAACACATCGGGCATGAAAGAAGCTCCCGGAAGAACTCCTGTTTAATCTTTTTGCGGAACCGGAACAACCAGGACTTGGTGACAATGAATGTCATCCCGGCTGAAGATAGAATCTTTACGATCCACCACAGCAATGCGCTGTCCGTGGTAATAAAAATCTTTTCATAGTATGGCAAATATAGTAAATCCATTTGTATATAAAATTATTTTTTAGTGATTAAGTATTCATTAAGTCTTTTTTTATAAGCTAGATGCGCTTGATATTCATCATCATATCTACCCAAATACAGGTATTTATTATTTATGCAAATAGTTGCTATCCACTTTTTTCCCCACTTACATTTAGTTACTCCAGTATACTTGCTAGTTTTTAAATACTTGGTTCTAATCTTACTAGAATTTTCTCGTTGCGTCACTATTTCCAAATTATCATAATTATTATTTGTTTTATTAAAATCAATGTGATTTACCACTAAATTGAACTTGTCTGGTTTATGATTATGAAAACACATCGCAACTAATACGTGTACTTTATGAGTTCTCGTTAGCATGTCTTTACATAAGGCAACTGTTAAATAACCTACTCCAGACAAGCCTGGTTTTAATATTTTTTCTTTAATTGAATATGTAGAACCACTCCTCATCTATTATTGGTTTCATATTTATCTGTATTTAATCATTAAAAATAACGCTCGTTAGCCTTGCGCATTAGTTATAAATAATTTTGCTGTTCATTTAATTAGCGTGTTGGGTTATTTAAGATTTATCTCATTTATTTAATTAAGTGCTGTAATTAAATAGCAAAACTATTCATACAGCATCTACGTCGGCAAGCATTAAGCCTGTTCAACTTCCTTTCTCAACTCCAAACCCTTTTCGGATGCTTCTTTCATTGTTTTGTACTCAAACTCATCAGCTTCTTTTATTCCTCTTACGGAGAATTGTCCTATTGCAGGAACCCAAAATTCCTCAAAGGTTTTAGTGTTCATCATTTGTCTGCATGATTCTTCGCCACTTCTTAACATGAGTTTATTTCTTTCGTCCTCGTTTTTGCACTTTAATAATTTGTTGTGCCATGTTTTGTTTCTTGCTTGAATTAACATAATCTTTTAGTTTTTAATTGTTATTTATTGGTTTATCAGTTAATTCTCTTTTCGCTAAATGGTTTTGCACTTTTAACGCGACAATATCACAGACTTCGTTTATATCATTAAGAAACTCCTCAACTAGATCAAAGTCTGTCATGTTTTCAACATTCTCAACTTCTTCTTCTTTTGTATTTTCACGTAACCAGTTTGCCATTTCGGTTAAACATTCATCGCAGACAATCTCTCCTGCAATTAATCTTCCTTTTCGTAATCCGCAAGTCTCACACGTTCTTTCCATAGTTTAAAACTTTTCAATTATCTGGTCGAACTCCTTTGTCTCGATCTTCTTTACCTCCGTCTCAGGGCTATAGTGCCTGTCGAGTGCGGCGCAGGATGTGAGGAAAATTAAGAGTATTGTGGCTATTTTCATAATATTATTTAATTAAGTTTATTGGTTATTGTTTGGTTGAAATCCATTTTTTAAAATCTTCATATGTGGGCTTTTCCTTCACCCATTTAAAACAATACATAGCGCAAGGGTCACAACTACATGTCACCCCTACTCTTACAGAATCTAATTGTGATTCATACATTTTAATGTATTTAATAACCATACATTTTGAAGTATCTACTTTGCTCCCCCAATTTATTTTGTATGATGGCGTAGCATCTGCCTTGCCTTTGCCTTTTATAGCCAGTATTTTGTTTGCATGATTGGCATTTTCAAACAACAGACTTTCTTGTGAAAATATTGTGATTGGGGTAAATGCAATTAAATATAAAATTGTTTTCATAGTACTGTTTAATTTAGTTACTGTTGTTTATACAGATGGTAGCACCCATTTAAAATAGCCTTTATCGTTCTAAAGTCGTCAAGTTCTTTTTTAAGTGCTTTTAACCCATCAATCTGCATTTCGAGGTCTGCTATTACCCTATCATTATCAGAACGCTTCATTTCTTTTTCAAGGTCTATTGCAATTCGAGTTAATAAACGGGTGCTAACACCACCTATACGTAATGCCTGTTTTACTGTTAATTTTTCTTCCTCATCCGTTATTTGCTTCTGCTCCTCGCTTGTTTGTTTGCTTTCGAGATATTGTAATAATATCAAACCGAATCCTTCTAAGCAATCAAGCGCATGTTGGTCAATACTATTATCCATAAATAAATTTGATAATACTTTATTGTAATCTTTGTACAATTGTTTGCCTTGCTTTTCCATAGCTTAATGTTTGTTTAGTTAACGTTTACTGTTGTTTATACGGATGTTGTAGTGCATTAAGGCTTCCACAACCTTTCAGCATCATCTACATATTGGCAGTCAACGATTAATTTTTGAGCGTGAAGCAATCCGTCAATATAGTCACACTTGTAAGCCGTGTCTTGTGGTCTTTTACAGATGTTTTCTGCTTGTTCTTTGGTGTACTTCCCAGCTTGTCTAATATCACAAGTGTAACCATTATTGCCTTCTTTCCACCACATAAGAGCATTTCCTAAATAACCTTGGTTTCTGATATAATATTTTTCTTCCATAATAATAACGCACTACAACAATTTGTATAAGTAATAGCCGTTGCAGTTCTTGTTTTTAAGGCTATTACTCTCTATTAATTTCAATTCGATAATTCTGTGCTTTCTAATCGGCTACTACTCATACAATAGCCATTAGCAAGCATTAAAAATTTGCTTTTAACCAATTCATAAACTTTTTAAAGCCGTCAAAGTGTTCGAACTTCTTATCTATGTTTATTCCTATACCATAAAGCAAATCTTTAACGATGGTGTCTGGTTTATTTAGCCCATGTCTTTTTGGGTCGTAGGTATCTACATAGTTTTTGAAGTCCTTAAAATTAAACTTGCTAACAACAGGTAAATTGCATTGCTTTTCTCCCGTAGTTACATCATTCGCTTGCTTGTGTTCTTTTAATGCTTGATGTATTCTTTCTGCCACTGTGTAATGGTCTACTTGAGAAGCTGTGTTGTCTGTTACCGCTTTTAAAATAATGTCAAATGATTTCATAATATTTGTTTTTAATCGTTAACGTTTATTGCTTGTGTTAGTTAAAAATGTTTGTGATTTTTTAGCCAATCCTGTGGAGTAATATACCCTTTCATTTGACAATATTCCATGTAATATTGCATATTTAAAAACATCTCATTTTCTGAGGCTTGCTTGTGTTCCTTTGGGGTGAAATAATGAGATAGTATCTTAAGAAACATATCACAAGCTGTATAATGGCTTTCTATTAACTTAGGATTTCTATCTTGATCTTGTCCAAAATTAACTATCATTGTCGCTTTAACTACATCCAATTCGCCTTTAATAGTTTTGTTGTTTTTACTATACTCATGGAGCTGCTTAGTAATATGCTCAATACCATCCCCTTCCTTATCC
>Ga0099850_1000052_pt1 | contig 41497 bp, 61 predicted proteins | sample CB_VirMetaG_5_FD_79182 | JGI IMG/M metagenome (GOLD analysis project Ga0099850, IMG submission 79182) | Freshwater to marine saline gradient viral communities from Chesapeake Bay - CB_1508_1D Viral MetaG | ecosystem: Environmental > Aquatic > Marine > Coastal | place: USA: Chesapeake Bay... | reverse complement strand
ATCTCCTTCGTAAATCTCCTGACCATTACGGTCAGTGAGTCCGGTAAATTGTTGAATCACTACGTGATTAGAAACATCTTCTTTTACAAGTCCAGACGAAAACATTCCACCATAGTCATTGTAGATATCGTATACCTTATTTGCAAATACGTGATCTAACTCTAATCCCTCATACTGATCTGCGTTAGAGATTAATAGATCATATCGAAATTTGTTGACTCTTTTATCCCAGAATCTAAATTTAATATCTCTCATTTGTCAATATCCCATATCTAATTCTTGTGCTTGATCTGTTAGTTCTTGCAACGCTGCGTATCTAGCACAGGCACGAATCGCTGCATCTTTGGATTTAAGCTCTATGTCGAAATCAGCATGAAAGTCTGGTGGACAGTCTGTAGGCATGTCTGCGTGACTGCGAGGGTTTGGTTTGTCTGGATGCCCTTCGCTATAATGAAACAGCGGCTTACAAGGCCAAGTGTCAGCACAATTCTGCATATTACCTAAAATAGATGGATTCAAATTATCGTGATGGTTGTCGTGGGTAATCGGAATACCATAATTATCAAAAAAGTATGTAAGCAAGTTTTCTACAGTCCAGCAACCGCGATCCTCATTTTCTACAACAAGACGACTGGTAACTGACTCGTCGCACTTGGCAAGGTTGGACATAAAGCGAGCAGCAATATCGGCAAGATCGCCCTTGGTACAGTTGACATGGATATTCATGGGATTGTAGTAACTGCGGTCACAACCTAGCATGTCCATGACCCAGCCGTGGTGGTTGAGTTCTGCGATGGACTTGTCTACAGCGTCTTGATTCTCACTAGCAAGAACCACAAATTGATCTGGATGCGTAGACAGTCTGACTTGCCATGTCTGGTTATACTCAGCAGTCTCTCTGAGGCAGTCTACAATCTCTTGGTATTGAGGAACGTCTGTAATGTCATATTTAAAATCAGGATGCGTTAGAACGGGGAATAGGGAGCTTGAAACACGGTATCCCCAGCCGTTCTCTGCACAATGCTGGATAGCCATGAAGGTGACGTTGCAGTTGTTGAGCCAGCGGTCGCCAAGCTCACGCAAAGCGTACTGATCTCCATGCTGATCGCATAGATCGTTAAACCGTTTCCAAGTCATAGTCTGGAACTGGTAGCCTTGCTCTTTGAGTTCGTTACTGATACAGCATAAGTTATACATTTGAAATCCTCGGTTAAGTGTGACTGACTACCCTATTATAGTCTATGAATCGTCATTTGTCAAGCGGTACTTTAATATTTTTTTTGTATTTGCGTACCGACTCCACATTATACCTGTGAAGAAGAGTATTGGCCTTCACCAAGTAATTAAGTAGCGTTAATAGGCAGTATCTTACAAGCTAGTGTATTCTCAATGCTAAATAATTTCTGTGCTTCTTCACAGGACTATGTTGACAGTGGTAGGTCAGAGCATAGATTTTTAATTTTTATTGCGATACCTTGGAGTGGTCGTACACTCCGCTGCAACCTATTATCTCATAATGGGTAAGAAAGCAAAACTTCACCCGATAACTTTTTTATACAAATTCTTACGAGACTGTGGCACTGTGCTACCATTACCACAAAGTAGGAATGGCGGGACTCGAACCCGCACTGGATGGATTTTAAGTCCATTGTCTCTGCCGATTGGACTACATTCCCAAATTTGATTATTCCTTAAAAGCTAATTCTGCAACTTCTCTAACAATGGTTTTAACGCGAGAAAGTTCTGCATTTGGGAAATAGTGCATTATATATGCAGGGATATCGTTTTCTACTTGGCTTGTATACAGATATTTGCGATCACACACTTGCTTAAAAGCGAATCTGCGTAGTTTATTGTAGTCTGTCATTTGTAATTCCCCAATGTGATAATTTTAAGTAGCTCTATTCCGATTCGAACGGAAATCAACTCTTTAGAAGAGAGTTATGTTATCCATTACACCATAGAGCCATAATTGGACTGGACAGGACTCGAACCTGTAATCGACGAATTATGAGTTCGCTGCATTGACCATTATGCTACCAGTCCATGTAAACTATTATAGTCTACATATCGGCAAAAGTCAAGAGGTACTTTACAAAAAAAGCCAGAATCTTTCGACTCTGGCCTAGTACAGATAATTAAGTGTTAGAACTTTAGTTCATACAGCTTAACAAACTGATGACTCTCTGGTGGTTCACGGTACAGAGGGAACACCATAGGCATAGGACGGACCTCTGGAGCCTTTTTAACTTTAGGTACACATGGATGTACCCTTTTAAAAACGGGCGGCTTATAGTGCCACTCAGCAGGCTTATAGATCCATCTCTGCGGTTCAGGCAGACACATTTTTGCTTTAAATGGTGCTGACAAAATCATACCTGCACCATGAGCAGTTCTACACGTTGCATCTTTTAAATAACATCCAAAACCCTTGAATACATCACAGGGTGAAAGACATTTAAATTCAACAACCTTGCTAGGTCTTGAACAGTCCTGTGCTTGAACATCGTTGCTCACAACACATCCAACGAAGATGGCGACCGCCATCAAAATTAGTTTCATCTACTTCTCCTAAAAACTTTAAGTCCATAAGATTGACCGGCACGACTTGTACCCCTAAAGATTCCTCGTCTAGTTCGTCTAGTAGTTGTTTTACATTCCTCCTTGATTAAAACAGGTTCACTGACTACAACATCGTTTGCTTCCTCAACAAACTCTTCATAAACTTTTTCAACATCTACCGTATCTTCCTGATCTGGTAAAGGTGCTTCAACTATTTCTTCCAATGGCAAAGGCGGCTGGCTCAATTCGCTTTCTTCGGCAAAGACAGTTTGTTCTGCTTCCCCATAAGCAGTTGAAGCCGTAGGATTGTCGAAGTTAGTGCTTAAAAGAGAAATCACCATGCCAACAATAGCAATACTAAAAAATGCGTTTGTTATATCTTTCATTTCATCTCCTCTGTAATAATTGATAACCAGTAAATAAGGTTCATAGCATTAACGAGCAATATAATCGTCACTACTAAGAGCATTACAAACATCGGGAACTTCACCCGTTGTGATAAAGTCCCAATAGTACGAAAACGGCGTTGTAAGATTTGCCGAATCATTCCCAAAAATTCCTGCTGTATATGGTGAGGGGTAGAAGGTCAAGTAGTAAAACAAAGCAAGTTGAAAAATTAACACAGGTACAAGTGCCAATCTATATTTCTTAACAAAACTTAGACCAATCATAATTAGGGATGCAATACCAGTTGTTGCCGCCTTGAGATAGATCAGACCCTCTACGCCATGATTCTGAATGATCCATGACGCAAAGGGGTTCTGTTCGTCTTGAGGTAAAGTTTTCATAAAAATAAGATTGAGGGTATTGTCGTAAGCAGAGATCGCACCAATCACTAACGATATAAGTAAAAATGGAATTGATTTGCAACACTCTTTAACAATAGCCATAGTTTTCTCCCGCACAAAAGTAAGTAAGTTAATGTACGAGATTATACACTATTCCCAATCCCAATCTTCTAAAGTTTGCTCATCAAAAAATACAGGGTTTTCTAATTCCTCTACATAATCGTAAGGGGAGTAATCATCGCTATCACGCTCTGCTACCTCTTCCTCGTATATTGCCTCACTCTCCATATTCATCTCGCTTCCTTTCTAGGTCTTTAATTTGCTTATTCAATGACGCAATCGTTTCTCTAAACTTTTCTGCGTCTTTTCTAAAAAACGTGTTCTGGATCGCTAGTTCGTAATAATCAACCGCCATCCAGAGTTGACTCAATTCCCATTCAATATCAGACATTTGTTCTTGCATAACAAAATCTCCTAGAAAGAAAAAAGAAAGGGAGCAGGGCGAACCATACTCCCAGAGGTCTAACCAACCACAGTTAGAAATCTACTTCTGAGTCACATTCATCTTCTGCGTCCATGCAGTAATCAAGATCATCCCAATCCTCTGAGTAGACCGCTTCTTCCAGTTGCTCACGGGCGATAGCGATAACTTCGTATTCGCTGACCCGCATCTTCTGGCAGTTACAGTCAGATGGAACGCTAACAATATCTTTTGGGTTGAACTTAACCAGTACGACAACGCCAGTGCTACCTGCCCAGTCGCAAGCATACTCATAAGTACCGACATGCAGACCAGACGAGCATCCTTGCGTATGGTCGTCACAGACCTGTCGTCGCTTCATGGTGCAGACATCACCTACGTTATTACGGAATGTCTTGCCGGTGTAGATGTCAACAAGGTCGCCATCTTTAAGCTCACCGTTCTTGACCTTGATGGTATCGCCAGCGTGAGGACGAACACCTTTGTAGCCAACCATCATACCGTCTTCGGTAATTGGCAGACCTTTGTGGCTTGACCAAGTGTAAGACTCTTGAACCGCACGTTCGCTAACATTGTCATAAAGATTTGTCAAGTAATTAAGCATTGGCTGGTGAGGAAAACCCTGCTGGATCATCTCAATGACGCGACTGGTAGGTTGATTGGCAACCTGTTCATCCTCGAAGTAGAGGAATCCATCGCGAAACTCAAAGTCACCCTCTGACCAATTCTCGATCTCGTTACCAGTATTGATTAGACGAACAAACTCATCAGCATCACCACTATGCACGCACTCTACAAGACCAGAGTATTGTGGGTGAGTGTGGTCAAACATATGAGGCTGACCATTAAGAACTACAGTCCAGTGATTGTCGTTAGATTTTACGCTTGTCAACATAATTTTCCTCGCTAAAGTAAAAGTGATTGGTTCCGACTCTTCTATTATAGTCTATGTATCGGTAAAAGTCAAGGGGTTCTTGAGAATTATCTGAAACTTTTTCCAATTCTTTCTGATCCGTTGGCAATACCTTTAAGTTTTGACTTCTCTTTTTTATCCTCCTCTACTCGTCCAGTGGTCTTGTCGGTAAGGGTTTGCTCTTTGCGATTGAATTGAAGGAACCAACTATAGCCGATGTAATTGTCATGGCAATACTGACCCTCAACATCTCGCTTCATCCAGACATTGACTCGGTATCTTTCTACGCCACCTTTTTCCCAAAGGAAACCATCTGTTATCTGTGTAATATTTGCGGCATCACCAGTAGTAACATGACGATCAAGGAAAGCCTTTAAAATGTCATTAGGAATGGTTGGCTTAGGTGGTGCTTTTGGCTCAACATATTCTTCTTGAACCTTCTTCTTCCTCTTGGTACTCTTCATAGCTTAACTCCTATGGTTGAAAAAAGGGCAGAGCGAATCATACCCCCATTATAACATACATATCGGTAAAGTCAAGGGCTATTCTTTAACAGTTCCTCCAATATATTCTGCGACGATCTCCTTGTTCCGACTGATTTCCCAATCAGAAACAAATGTCAACATCTTATGACGATCATTCCATTCGTCCATCATCTCTTGCAGCATGGTATCCTTGGTCATCTCAACAACAACGCCAAGACGCTTACAGATGTCCGCAATCTCAGCGTTCTCGCAGGATGTTGCAAGCTCAACGATCTCACGAACTTCATCATTATCAATGTATTTGTTGATTGTTTTGAACTTATCCAGATCACTGTCATTGAACTCGAAGTAGGTTTTAGGTGCTTTCTTTGCGTACTCTCGACGTAGGTAATCATCCAGATGGATAAAGTTACCTTTACGAAATGCTGCGGTCTTGAGGAAAGCAGTCTTGAGTCCAGTTACATTGATCTCACCGATATGCTCCTTGGCAGTCGAGAGTGTAGAACTGATCTGACCGTTAGAGTCAGTCCATGAAAGACTGTGGTATGCAGGCTTGTTACGATTGACCTCAACATACACGATCTCTGAACCATCAAGCTCGATCTCTGTCTCAGACCAATAGTCAGCAGCATTGTAACCCCAACCTCTAGCATTAGAGTTGAAACTTAAAGTTTTACACTTACTTGTTGTTCCACCAGAAGATGAACGAGTGACCTTTGGAAGATCATCCAAGTCCTCTAGCATATCTACTGGAATGTTACATTCCTGTGCTTGTGCCAAGTCCTTGAAGATATACATGGTAAAACCATTTGACATATCTTTTAGGTATGACTTGATGCGAGTCTGCATACGAGGTTTGTCAAGGTAATACTTAATATCACCAGTAGCACTGATCGAATGAGTGTTATACTTCTCGCTGCCACGATACTTAGACTGCCAGTACGTCACCGATTCTGCTGGTTCGGGTAGTGCATAGCAATCTAGGTTCTTGCGACCTACGAATCGCCCAAGCTGACCCTTGCCAAGAGTTTCTGCTAGTGCTGCCTTCTTGAACGGAGTATCCTCTGCCTCGATCTGGTCAATAGCAATCTTGGTGAGACTATCTTTTACTGACGCAAACTTAGCCTTGAGTGCTGCCTTGGTCTTGTCGGTCATCGACAGATTCTCGCGAGCAGTATCAAACTCTAACTCTCCGAGGTCAAATTTTAAGTAACCGTCAACGTCGAACTCATCAAGTTGATTTGGAATCTTGTAGGCGATGTTGCCCATGAGAGCATACATGCTACCCCAAGATGGAGTCAAGCCGAAGTCATCACCCTTGAAAACGTACTTGTCACGCATCTCTTGACACTTACGAATTACATGCTGGTTGTTGATCTTTGGAAGCGTACCTTCCCAGAACATGAACACATGCCCTGCTTCTTCCTCAAACTCGCTGACCTTGCCGTTGACAGTCAGCTTGACTTCCAGACCATTAGGTTCGTCCGTAGGTGCTGACCCCAGAGGGATAACCTTTGGTTGACGCTTCTCGTCACGCATACATTGGTAGGTGCGAACGATACCATCAAGGTAACTTTTAACGGTAAAACTATCGCACATGCTGTAGGGCGACAGACTACCGATACCAAAGCAACCAATGACCTCGTTGGAATCGCGTTTAGTGCTGACCCCAATAGCACCATATACATTGGCAATATCATCGTCTGCAAGACCTGTGCCGTAGTCACGCAGACTGAACCAAGGTTCTAGCTGAGTAGGCAAGTGTACGTCGAATGGTACGTCCGTAGTGCCTGCCATAACGTGAGAGTCATGTGCGTTACATGCTAACTCTCGGATAACAGCACGTTCTTTGTTGCTGTAAACCTTGTCTGCGAACATATCAAGAATGAACGCTACGTCACCGATGGCAACGTCACGCTGCTCGAAGTCGCCATGAAAAGTTACGTCTTGTGGTGCTGATTCAAGTTTCATCTAACTGTCCTCGAAAAAAGTGTGGTTGGTTGTATGGCTCTATTATACCATACATTATCGGAATGTCAACGGGTAAACTTAAATAATTTTGAAAAAAGTTTTCGCCGTTTTCTTTTCCTTGCTAAATTCTCATGCAGGTCAAGGAAATCCTCTACCTCCTGTTTGTTCCAGAGTTTCCTGCTTATCTTTTTGTCGTTACTTTGTACCGTCCAACTGGTATCTTTGTTGTATTTAATGTTATAGTCTACCAATCTGCCACCTCTGTTGATAAGTGTTCCCATCCACCATCGTCTGCGTCACGAATAGCAGCGATAGCATCTTCCATGATATAATCACACTGTTCTTCTTCGTCTAGCTCTTGCCACTCTACACCAGTAATAAATTCCGGTCGCGATTCTTCACTACCGATATACTGGTATCTAATATTCTGTGGGGAAATCTTAACCCAGCCAGAAAATTCTACCACAATATCTTTAGACTCGCTCATAGTTTTCCCAGTCCTCATCGTATGCTCCTGTTTCGCCATCAAAAATGTTTTCAAATACAATGGTAACGTCATCCTCTTGGATTCGCTGGATGAGTTTCTGCTTTGCCTGCTCGATCAAAGTGTCTGGATCAGTACCAATCGGAGCGTCAACTACAACAATACTATCAAGACTAAAATCATAAGATACATTTTTATTCATCGTCATTCTCCTGTGGAAAATACTCTACGTTAATACCCCAGCTAAAACTCTCACAGAAAATGCCACGCTCCATCAATGCTTCGTAGATGATCTCTCCGATAGCATCACTATCTTGTTGTGACATATTACTACCGCACAGTTCAACTTCTTTGGTTAGAAAATCATTCATTGTCTAATTCCTCAATGTCGTTAAGTAAAGTCCTAGAGTCAGCAAATAGATGTGCTAGATGCACAAAGCGTGTTCCAAATAAATCCTCCATTAAATTTTGATTCTTGTGCAGAACAATGGTATTGACTGTCTCTTGAATGTTGAGTTCAAGTTCTCGCCACTCACGAGATAGCTCACGAAGTATCTCGACACAAACCATTTCCTGCTGTTCTTTTAAAGTCATCTTTCTTCCAAACATTTGCGTCTCCTGTGGTACGAAGTTAATTATACCATAGGTATCGTCATTGTCAAGAGGTTTCTTGAATGTTTTTTGCAATTTTTTCTGCAAGCCACAATCTAGCAGTCTCGCTCTCAAGATTGATCTCAAGGTCACGCACCGCTTCTAATACTTCTAAAATCTTATCTTTCATAGTTCTGGACAATCCCATTCAATTTGTGGTTCTTTACCATCTGTATGCAGAGCGATAGAATAAAATTGTAGACTTTCTTTTTCTATCAGTGCCGCAACAAAATTAGAAACATCCTCCTTGCTTAACTCTTCTCCATCAAGTTTTACTTCAATCTTTATCGTCTGCATGATTAACTTTCTGTATAACAAAACACTGATTAAAATCTTCCCGTTCAATTATCTCCCACGTTACACCTTCATGGTCGAATGTTTCTCCTGCTTGCAGCGTATCACGCAGCGAACCAAGATTCGCAACGTCAGTATAAAAGTCATAGTAATAACGCTGGTCGTCAAATAGATCACCTTGCACTTGCATTAGTTTACCTCAATATCCATAGTATGAGTTTCGGGAACACCAAAAGCATTTTTGGCAGTAAATTTTAGTGTGACAGTATTTCCACTGACTCTGGTTGACATATTGTGAAATGATAGAGTGTCTGGATAGTTGACCATCGACCTCACAACAGCTTTTGCTGCTATAATTTTATCAATGTCTCCACCACCTGATCCAGAACCAGAATCAGAACACCCAACAAGACAAGCACACAATAATGCGATAGCAAATACGTTCTTCATAACTCTTATCCTTTAAATATTAAACACTCATTTCTGTCCATTCAGTCTCATCACAATGCCCTAGCAGTTTCTTGACCGCCTTGCCCTGATCGGACAATGTACGCTCGTAACAACTGTCTGAGTCAAACACTACGCAGGCAACGCCCTTTGGTACTTCCCAACCATTGTTGCGACCTGAACCCCAAGCGGTAACTTCTTGGATGTATGGTAGATCGTTTGCATCTGGGCAGGCATCGAGGATGCGAGTAAACAAATCCTGAACGTACTCAGAGTTCTCGACCCAACAATCACCGTACTTGGCAACCTCACCACCAACCTCAACTACAGAAGCGATGATCTCTCGAATCTCGCTAAGTTTCATGGTCTTTTTTAGACCACTAAGAGGTTTGAAAGATTCTACTAGGTCTGCACTCCATGTACCATTTGGAGTTTGTACTGAATCTTTTACAAGTTGTTCATGGTAAGAATGACAGACAGCAACAACATTTGCTTTGTTCTTACCGTTGATAACACGCAGAAATTCGTCTGTGGTGAAGATAATACCACGACCTGAATAAATGTCCATTCCCATAACTCTGTCCTTTACTAAACTAAGTCCAAGAAAAAAGCGTGACAACCGCTTGCCACGCTAGTTATTATACCATACTTATCGTCGAAGTCAAGAGGTAATCTTTAGAATTTTCCTCGTTTTTGGTGATTTTGATAAGTAATCTTGGTTGCTTCATCATTTAGGATCAATTCTTTAGCTTGCTCAATGGTGATTTTCAATCTTTTTGCTCTTCTAAGGTGATCTGCCATATTATTAAGCGTAGTTCCAGATACCCAATCTTCGCCCTTAGCAGGTGCAGGTGTGGGTTCTGGTGCAGGTTCTTCTGCTACTGGTTCAGGTTCAGCAACTTTTGGTTCTTCTTTTTTAGCAGGTTTCTCATCCCAAGATTTCCACCTACTCCAACCCACACCATTTTTGCTGCCGTGTACGTTCTCACCAGTAAGGTCTTTTTTTTCATCAGACATATTTTAGTCTCCTTAAGTTAGTTAGACTTCTTCCAAGAAAATAAATTGTTGAGCCACTTTTTACGCTCTTTACAGTTGCACTCTTTTAAGTTAAACCACGATTTAAATCGCTCTTCTGTGATACCAAAAGACTGCAAAGTTGATTCCACAATGTCACCCAGTCCGGTGACTTCTGATTCTGTACTATTAAACTTTACTCCTTTTTTCTTTAGATCATCAATTACTGGTTGCATTTCCTCTTTTAATTCTTGATTTTGCTGTGGAGTAATCGACATTTTTCTCCCCTAAAGATTAACTTTTCTTCTTTTTGTGTTATACTCAAAGAAAATTACGGTTACGTTTTTTATGATTTTCCAAGAGATTATACACAAAACAGGGGAGTTACCAAGCAATATACTCCCAAACTGGTGAGAGCAAAATAATCAATAAATACAAGAAATAACACACATAAACACTAAGTATAATACCCATATTCATAATACGACGATAATGACGATATTGTTTAACTGACCTCTTACTCATAATCTGGAATACACCACCTCAAAAAACAATAAGTAAATTATAAATCGGCCAAAAACCCTGTAAAAACGCATCATTTAGTGTTATTTAGTGTGTAAAAGTCTCTATTTGTATAGTGTGTATAGGGCATATATTAGTATATACATACCTATATTTGGCTGACTGTTATACATGCGGCGATTCGGAAGGATAAGGCTGAGACAATCCGATAGCATCAGCTAAGACGCTTTTTGGGGCGTGGTGCGGGCATATTTTTTAATAACATAATTTTACATGGACTACGAACCAATGAATCCATCAGGGGCGAGGGGCATCTTTTGCCCATATAAAGATAATTATAACCAGTATCACCATAAGCATGTATACCTTCATTGTCTGTATATTCAACAATATATTTACCACGATCAACCATGTAGTATTTCTCACCATCACGATCTGTGTAATATGGACCAGACCCGCCCACTACTTTGATACAGTCGCCTCTTTGTAGACTCTTAAAATCTTCTACTTCCTTTTTGCGGATGCCCTTTGGCGGCTTCTTCATCTTAAATGCTTGACCACAATTCTTACACTCAAATGATCTCACACCATTTATCTCATTACAATGAATACATAACTTCTTTCCACGGCCTAATTTTGGCTGGCTGTTTGACATTGTGCGACTTTCTTAGTTAGAGTAATACAAACCTGTCCATCATACATTATAACATATTATCGACATATGTCAAGGGGGTACTTTAATAAAATATTGAAATTTGGCTGACTGTTATACAAGCGGCGATGTTTTTATTTTGAGTAAGACATGTTACATTTTGTAGGAACTTATGAATATGTGGTGACACTTTGTACCAAAACCGCTGACTGTTATACAGGCGGCGATGCCCATAGATGGGCAGAGACAACCAGTGTCAAGTCGCTGCTCTGTCGGGCACAGGCGGGCACAGGCGGGCACAGGCGGGCACAGGCGGGCACAGGCGGGCACCTATATTGTACCATAAATATTCCTAATATCAAGGGGTCTACATCATCGGCGGTATAAATAGTACGTAAGTCTATACAGGACATATACTTAGACATACACATAGTTTTTTGAATTTGACGTAAGTTGTTGATATATAAGGACTTAGGTGCGGTGAGGCCCGCCCCGCTCGACGCAAGTCCTTTGCTGGTAAGGACTTACGGCGATTCGGGAAAAATTGGAAAAAAGTGTGGATTTGGGGTTGACAGCCTACGGCCAATCCTTCTCAGCTACCCCGTGAACCACGATAAAAATCACGCACAAAATTACAAATTGGGTCATGTTACCCTCCAGAAAGCCCGCCCCCCGAAGGGGGCAGGCGACTCACGAAAGGGTAAACGTTACGCCGAAAGTTCTAGTGCCAGAGTCTCAGCCGCGAGAACGTAACGGTCAGACGATGCACGAAGGATTCTAGCGAAGTCGGACTTGAAGCCCTTCTTGGCTTGTGCATCGTGCTGAACGTAACCCTGCACAGCGTTAAACGCTTCCCAAGCGGAGACGATTTTCTTCTCGCCAACTTGGAACGCATCGCGTCCAGTGGTTTCACGCTCAGAGACAACGCGATCCATGATGGCTTCCATCATGTTTTCAAACGTAGTCACGGCACGTTGTTTCTTCTGCTCGTGCAGAATCAACTCCTCAGCGGATGGAACGCGATCAGCGTACACCTCACGCACAAACTCGGACAGGTTGACATCACGCTGCTGCATCGCTTGGGCGGCAACAGTCATGTTTTCCCAACCTTCCTCAAGTTGGCTGAAAGTCTCGACCAACTCAGTCATGCGATCACGCAAGCCGGAAGTGTGACGAATCGACACAACGCAACCGGAAACCTTACGCATCATGGCGAGGTTGTCGCAAGCGTCACGCCAGTAGCCCATGCTACCGTGGAAACCCTTACCGTCGAATCCACCGCGAATAATTACGCGAGGGAAAATGTTATCGTTAGTGCCAAAGATGGCACGACGACGATCACGGGTTGGAGCAACGGACACATAATGCCCTTTGTTCCAGTGGGTTTTGCACTCAACCTCACCGTCGAACATGGTCGAAGCGGCCTCAACCAACGCACAAACGTCATCAGTCGAGTGGGGAACGTAACGGGATGAGATGGACTTAACGCCCTCAATGTAGCCGGTATCAGACCGGAACAGACCATACTGGTCAGTGGGCATGTTGTCAGGACCGTACAGCGGGAACTTGTCAACGCTGAAATCGAAAGCGGAACGGACAGAAGCGGAAACGTCAGATGCTTGAATGTTGCTCATGATTAAACCCTTTCAGTGAGCGACTCGAAACTAAAAACTTACCCCTGTATTATACCATACAGCAGGCAAAAGTCAAGAGGGAAAATTAAAAAGTTTTGGCAATTGAGTAATTTCGACAGAGCTTGCCAAACTCCACACCCCGAAGGGCGACGGTTGAGAAGCCTACTCGTCCTCGGACGGGAACAGCTTGTCCCAGCAGGCACCACAAGTGCCACTGATCAACTGCTCACGGTCGTCCGCATTGAGTTCGGGCATGGCATTCTGGATCAACTCACCAGCTTGCCAACGCTCGAAACCCTCAGCAGGGACTTCCAACGTGCGACGTTCGCCGCACATGGGGCAGGCAACTCGAACAAGTGTCGTGTTGCTCATGTCATCATTATACAATATTTATCGTCAATGTCAAGGGGAATCTTTAGGTTTTTTCCCAGAATTTTATTGGCATGGTATTTGCTCTGCGGAATTGACGTAAGTCGTTGGTATCAAAGGACTTAGGTCGCGGCGGGGGGGCCTCGCCAGCCCTAAACCCTTGCGGGTAAAGGACTTATGGCGATTTGGAAAAACTATTTGGTTAACTCTTTGTGGAGTTTAGTTAGTGCCAACACAGCCTCCGCAATGGCTGCGATCTCGTCCGTCGTGTGCTTCTGATCCCCTATCATATCTGAGAGAGTCAACGACAGTTCTTCAATATCATTTAATAGAAGTAGGCATGTAGTCATAATTACCACCATGAAGTATAAACAACTTTATAACCATCTCTGATATTGTTACGAGCAGCAAGAATAAACTCGCGGTCTTGCTCTGCATAATAATCGTCAGAGTTTTGTCCAAAAAAGAAACCTTGCGTTTCCGGCAACGCTTCACCGTCAAGGGTTCGCTCTAAATCGTCCAAGTCCTCAAGCGTCAATTCAACATCAACACAGTTGAACTCACCTTCACCACCCTTCTCACGCCAAAGCTGTTCCATCCAACCTTGAAGGTTAGGATGCTTACGCCAGTAGGCAACCTCGTGTTCTTCCTCATACGAAACAGACGTTCGCTGTTCAGTGTGAGTGTTACCATCAAAATCCTGATAAGTGTAATCCTCAGTGGTTTCGATTGGTTCACCCTTACGAGCAAAAGCGTATTGGTCAAGTCCCATTATAATTCTCCTAGTTAAAGATGTAAATTGTGGTTGGGTCAATGTAAAGATCAGCAAACGTCGCTGTCTCTAGTGGTGATCCGTCATACTGATTGATGAACGTGTCGCAGGTATATGGATTGTAGTAGGCTTTTTGCCAGTCACTCTTGCCTGCATCCATTTCGGCATCAGACTTCGCACCGTCAACAATCGTGTCGGCCTCACGAGTATTAACCAACAAACCTTCAACAAAAGCATGAACGTTTTTACGACCTTCATCCCTGACTCTTTTTTGTCCAGCCTTGGACACAATGAATTTACAATCCTGAAGCGTAACTTGATCGGCATGGCAACGCACAAAACCGTCTTGCTTGACACTGAAACACTGCTTGTGGAGATTGCGATAAACGCGAACCCTTTTGCTTGGGTCGATGTGCTGTGCAATCTCGCTGCTTCTCTGAACTCTTGGCTTTTTGTTGCTCATCTCAAGTGCCTTTTGAAAGACTTGTTCTTTAGATATCGTCATTATAGCATCCTTGCCTTGAATGTCAATCCCCATAAGCAGATTCAATCTGCTTTTCACAAACTTCACAGAAAAGCGTATCATCCTCATAATTGATATACGCCTTGCAACAATCGACATTCTTGCCGATACGGTTCTGATTTACACATGATGGACAACTGTGGAATTTACCATCCGCAGATTCTACATAGTAGAACAATGGATATCCACCTGGCCAAGCATAGTGTGCGACTTTTTCCATAACATCCCCTTTTAGTATCGTTCCCCGTTACACCCCTATTATACAATAATTATCGTCATTGTCAACGGGGTCTGTCCAGTTTATTTGCCGGATTTACCCGATTTGTTTGGGAAAGACATAAGTCGTTTGGTGGTAAGGACTTAGGGCTTGCGGGGCCCGCCCCGCCGCACCTAAACCCTTTGGTAGTAAGGACTTAGGGCGAAAAGGAAAAAGTGGGGTTTGCCTTTTATAACCACGTCCCGCATACCCCAAAGGTAGGACGTAGCTCCTAGTGGCCTGCTAGGTGTTTACATGAATGGCTTGACAAGCGAACCAAGGAAGGGGATTTTGATACCCCAATTCTGACGCTCGCGATAGAACGCCTTGACACCATCGCGAGTTAGAACCGTATCAAGGTCACGCGAACGCTCAAACTCTGGATCGAACTTACGGTACGCCCCGAAAATAGTATCCAACGAAAGCGGCTGCTTTTCAGTGTTACGCCGGGATTCCAACACGCCCCAACGGAACTTAGAACCTTCGACGGGTTGACGATAAGAAAACAAAACTAAACTTTTCATTTTAATAACCTTTCGTTTTTGAATCTGAAATACCATGCACCACTGCAAAAATCACTGATAGAATTATAAACTGCGTCACACCTTAACCTTCTTTCTAACTATAGGAAAACTTCACCTTTTCTTTCTTGAGTTGTTTGATAGCGGCAGCAGCATCAGAGCCTTTAGGCTGCACGCCATGAATCAATAGTGCGAACGATTCGTCGCGAATCTCTGGAATCGCTGCGTGTTCGTCAGTGTGGTCAATCTCATAGCCTAGTGCATCGGCTTCGGCTTCGGAGAATACAACCTTGCTTTCGCGTAGATTGTGTTCGTCGATCATATGATCCAAACGACCACCACGCGAAGCGGTCAGAACAAAATTCTCTGGCAAGCTGTCACGATCTTCTACCCACCACGAAAGTGATTTGGTGTAAGCGTAGAACAATCGGTCTGGACAAATTCTTGCGACTTCCCGCCATGCCCGAAAATACTTTTGATTGAAAAAATCACCAGCAACGTGAATCCGGCAGATACCTAGATTTTTTGGCATAGCCGACACAATTTCGTCAACCATTTCATCCGTAGACTTGCACGACTTCATATAGTCAAAATTGGCTTTGCGTTTATTGTACGCATTTGGGAATGTTGCCTCTTGAGAAGCAGAGAAACAACGGAACTGGCAATCTTTACCGTCTTGAATCTTGCGACTGTCACCTATCTGGACAACTTTAGATAAGCAATCTTTAGCTTGTGGACACGACCAACCGGAAAGTAGGTCGAAACTGTAAACCTTGCGACGATCTTGCAACCATCGCTGCAATTCTGGAACGTCGTAAAGAGCTTTGAGCTTGGCGTTTGCATCGCTGAACTTAACCATCATAAAAACCTTTCGTTTGAGTTACCCTCATTATACCATACTTATCGGCATTGTCAAGGGGGAAACTTTAACTTATTTTGTAGGCAAGGGCGTGTTGGGATTGAACCAACCTTATTCCGGCAATTTGTCACGCCGTTAGGTCATTCCCCGCTAAAGGAATAGAGTCTAAACCCTGTGGCAAAAAGTAGCGTCCGGGTCTCACCTTCGAGACGCCCCATATTGTTTCGCTGTGTCTTACTCTCTTATTATACTTTATTATCGTCATTTGTCAAGGGGTCTCACCACAAAAAGCAGGAAAGTTTTAGAAGTTCTCCAGAATTGCCGTAAGTCGTTGTGGCGTAAGGACTTACGACGAGCGGGGCCCGCCCCGCCAGCCCTAAGTCGTTTGATACCAAGGGTTTACGTCGATAAAAGCACCTCGCGGGGGAATCGAACCCCCACCCTTTCACATTCGCCCTCGTCATGCACAACGATTGCAAAATCGGATTGCTCGCGAAACAATCGACGGTATACCCGCCAAAGGACTCAACCAGAGTCAAGGTATATTAAAAAGAGATACCACCCCCGAAGGGGTGGTTCTCCCCACAACACGAAAGGTTAGCGATATTTTACAAGCTCGCTACACACTTGCTCACGGAGAATGACTTATGCAAGCCGTTGTCCTCGCGGACCGTGATACCGCGACCGTTAGGGCCGGTGAAGGACTTAACCTTAACGCCATTGACTTGGCGAAGGACGTTCTTCTTTCCACCAACTGGGTAGAGGAAAGAAACTTTGCGTTCGTTACGCTTGAGATAGAGATCTGAGATCATGACAAAACCTTTCAACTTGTGAAAAAGAAAACAGTTTGACACCTTCCGCAGTGTCAATTTCAACTCCGTTGTTCTTGATGGCGACAACAGTACCAGCAGGAAATTCAGTGCCGACCCTGCAAATCGGCGTTTGGGTGTTACTCATCAACATTCTCCTCTACGAGTTTGGCGGCAGCTTCCGCCCGTTCTTTCTTAATCCGCTCCGCTCTCTTACCGACCGTTTGGGCAAGACTCAGATAATTGTCATCAGTCATCTGAATCTGAATCTCGTCACCGTTCTCATCAGTGAACTCCAGCGAGTTCCAGCCGGTGTAAGCTGTGTGAAACTTGGTGCTGACAGTTTGTTTGACTTTCATGGTCAATCTCCTAAAAGTGTTGTGAAACTTATACTACCATTATACTATATTTATCGTCATTGTCAAGCGGTTACTTGAGCAATTTCCAGAATAATTTCAGATTCTTTTGCAAGGTCTGTATCCTTGTCCACGTAGATCGTCCCCATGATACCCTCAACGGTATTTTGTGGCAAGATGCTGTAACGGACTTTGTTCTTGGTTTCTTTGTCTTTGGTGAATTTAACAATCATTTTCTTTCCTCCAATTCAATCGTTGTTGTGAACGTGTCCGATTACGCTTCGGACGACTATCATGCACCTGATGGGTGTTCGCTTGATGGCCGACTGGCACTTTGCCGACTTTGATCGTCAGCATTATTTTCTCTTTCTTTCTTCTCATCTCTGATTCTTTCAATCTCTCGTTGTTGTGCTTCAAACCGGCGTTTCTGTGCCATGCTTGTGAATTGTGTGGGCTTGTCTTTCATACTCTCTATTATACCATATCTTTTGTGATTGTCAAGGGGTAAAATCTTTTTTTTCGCTAACCCGCTGACCCGCTGACCCGCTGACCCTCTGGCTGTACCATGTCAACCTTATCCGTTAGGATAAAGTAAGACACCGCCCTAGTGCCGAGAAGGCTGTAGCACAGTCAGGCGGGATAGCCAACCTGTCCCGAGTTCGTGGGACCGCATTGGCTTGCCTTACTCTATCATTATACCATATACATCGTCAAAGTCAAGGGGGTATCTGTAGTTTTTTTGTGGAGGTTTTTTGGAATCGTCGTAAGTCGTTACAGTGCAAGGGTTTACGTCGAGCGGGGCCCGCCCCGCAAGCCCTAACCCCTTACGGGGAAAGGACTTACGTCGATTTCAGTAGGGAAGATTTCCTTCCACTATTCCGCCGTGTAGCTCGAACTCTCGCTCGAACACTTCGCGGGGAACGTAGCCGTAAACGGTTTCGGTGAAATCACATTCACTTTGATCGTCACAACCATACAAGTCCTCAGCGAACTTTCTTAGTTCAGGGTTTAGTGGTGTGCTAGATGGAAAACCGCCTTCCATATGCGTGTGCGGTCCTGCGTCTCGTCGCGGTTTGCAATAGCTGAACTCGTTAGCCTGAACGCTCATCGAGAAACCATCAGCACAAACAATACGGGGATTGCGTTTCATAATAACTCCTAAAATGGGAAATCGTATTCGTCAAGCAAGTCATTGTAATCACCATCGTCCTCGCTTGGAATGTGGTGATCATCATCATCGCCATAAACATCATTATAAAATGCTTCGGCTTCTGCCATCAACATATCTTCGTGGTAATTATCCTCTGCGGGATACCAGCAATCGTCAAACTCGTCGTACATGGTCATTCTCCTAAAAAGGGGCAATCGGTGTCAAGGTTCTGGAAACCATAGTGAGCGTCGGGATCTTCGTCCCAATCGTCGTCACCTTCATCGTACCCGATGGAATCGAGGTAATCGGCGTGATCCGACCAATCCTCTGCGGTGGGGCGATAGTCAACCAATTCGTCGGACTGGATTTGAGAGAGAAAATCGTTCATGTTTGAAACTCCTAAAAAAGAAACGTGTTGTGATATGCTTTATTATACAGTATGGGCGGTGTATGTCAAGGGGTAATTTCTCATTTTTCATTCTCCATCAGGATACGGGCGGCAGCTTTGCCGACACAAGTACGGGTTGACATACTCAGACCCTCGCCGCACTCTTTCGCGAGTGTTGAGTTAATCGGCGTGCGATCCCACGCCCAAGTGCTACCTTCCCATCGCACAACATCATTAAAGTGCGGATCGTCGCTGGCTTTCAGCTTGTCAATCCCAATCACGTTACGCACAAACGACAGCGTTTGCTCAGTGACAAATTGAGCGTAGTAATCGTGGTGACGCTCTTTGCTGTTTTCCATGTATTCGTTGCGTGTCATCATACTAGGTAGTTCCTCAGTTTTTCGTGTTGGTAAATGTTAACGTTGTCCTAGTGATCATCGTAGAAGTATATTTTATCATACTTCTCCACAATGTCAAGCCTTGAACGGCGGTTTTCCGTACTTTTCTTCGTACTTTTTTGCCGCTTCGGCTTCTCGCCGTTTGCGGTCTGCCGTTTGTTCAGGCGTTTCGGGTGGAACCGGTTTCCACGTCCAAGGATTGTAGGTCAGTTGGTGATAATTTCTTTTCATGCTTACATTATACAGTATCGGCACGATTTGTCAAGACCTTGAGCATAATTTTGTGGAAGTTTTTTGTTATCGCCCTAAGTCGTTGGTATCAAAGGAGTTACGACGTTCGCGGCCCGCCCCAGCCGACGTAACCCCTTGGCAGCAAAGGACTTACGCCCCTTGCCGCCTCGGCGGCTACTCGCTTACTTAGGACGATACAAGCGGGATGATCAGCACTCTACTCTTGTTACCCCAGCTATCCTCGTATTCGGTCGCGTCACGCGACAGAACATCGCCGTAGATAGTCGGCTCATCGTGGCCCTCATCAGACCACGCACGATACCAACGATCACCACAGCACGAGCAATCCATACCCGTAGCACAGCCATCGAAGTACAATCCGTTGTCCTCAGCGATTGCATCAGCCACATTGGTCGAAGGTGCTTCGATGATAACGTACTCCGCAGGATCGCAGAAAACGCCACCAGAGTTATTTTGACAGTAAGTGAAAAAAGTCATTTCAATTCTCCAAAGTGTTGTTCGTTGTTTCCGTTCGTGGCTGTGTTGTTCATGCCCTCATTATAGTCTTTATCGGCTGAATGTCAACCCCTAAACTTCAGATCCACATTTTTAATCCTCCAAAAGATCATCAGCATCCAAAAGACCGCCATTGACCATGCCACCAACTAAGGCTTGCATATTTTTGTGCAACTGCAATTCGTCGCACTCATTGTCGCTGTAGTCGAATTCTGAATCGAGATCGACAAAATCCGTTCCACCCTTGTGGGTTTTGTAAACGGCTTTTTCTTCAAACTGCTTTCGCAGCTTCTCAATGTTGCGAGCCTTGATCGCTTGCTCCTTAACGTGTTCGGTGATACCGTCACGCTTGTCGCACAGTTCTTCCAAACGTGCAAGAGTACGGCAACCGCGAACCTCATCGCGGAACTCTTCCGGCAACAGATGATTCGGAACGGTAATGCACTCCGCGAACGCTTGTCGCAGATCAGCGGTCAGTTCTTCGATGTTGTTGAAACCGCAGTAAGGGAGAGAAGAATCGTAGTTCATGTTTAACCTTTCAAAGTGTTGTGTGTTGTATGCCTATATTTTAGCGTAGGATCTTCATTTGTCAATGGGGTCAAATCCCAAAATCCACATTATGAGCAAAATAATTCCAAGCAATGCCGGAACCATAACGTAGGTCATGAATTCTTGATTGTCCAGTAAATCCATATCGTTTCTCCTTGATTAAGTATCATTCTACCATAGTTATCGGCATTTTGTCAACCCCAACAATACCAAAAGCAGAAAGTTTTTCCGAATTGCCGTAAGTCGTTTGCTGGTAAGGGTTTACGTCGCCGGGGGCGGGCCCCGCACGACCTAAGTCGTTGCAGGGTAAGGGGTTACGTCATTCTCTGAAAACAGATCACAAGATAATACCAGCCGCCAAACCCCAAAAGCCCCATAACCAGAGCAATCAGGATGTCTTTAGTTTGTTCCTGCATTACGAACCTCCGCCCAAAACTCTCGCCAATCTTCCTCACGCTGCTCTACTTCGTCAACGCACGCCCAAAGTTCCCACCGTTCACGCTCGCACTCAGCGGCCCATTCCTGAGCCATGTAGTATTCCTGTGCATCCATTTCATCACACTGAATCTGACAAGCAAAATCGTCCATTTTGTTGCTCCTGAAAAATGTTGTGTTTTTACTGCCACGTATAGTTGACATCGACGCGAAACCTGCCGCCCCTGACCTTTACGTGCGATGAGGGTACGACGTTACCAGCGGAATCGGTCAGCGTTTCCCCCGCTTTATATCCACCTTTTCCATCCGTTTGATCAATTCGGACTTCAATTCTGCCTTTAGTGGCATGTTGTCCGTGACCGGCTTCCCTGACTCGCATAACCGTGCAGGCGATAAGCCCACTAAATGTGTCAAGGTATGCACTCTCGCCTGCGTTGTGGATTGTGTTAGTCATTGTGTTTTCCTTTGTGTTGTTCACACAACCTCAGCAGGCCGGATGCCTGTTGCCTTTTCGATTGCATCCCTCGCTGCGTTACCCGCGCCAATCGCGCCTCCGTGCGTTAACTCATCCCACGAAATAACGGCTAAACACTCCTGTAATGCGATAAGTAGATCGGGTGCAGATGCAATCAGCCGAGCGTTTTCTATTTGCTCGAACGGCGATCTTCCGTCTGTAGACACAGTGCAGCACACGCAGCCATTAGCGTTCCGCGACCCTTTCCACGACTCCGCAATGACGTTCACCCCGTCGATGCTCCACGGTCCCGGCGTGTGAACAACTGCCTCATTCGACGGCTGGCCTGATTCTGGTTCCGTTGCCACTTGATTTATCCTCGTTGAAATAGGTTTCGGTGCCAGCTTTGTCTCAGCCGCAAATGCAGGCAGGACGTTGCTTGGTTGCTTGTCATATGGGTATTATACTATATTTATCGACCACTGCAAGACATATCCTTTAACTTTACCCTCTGATTTAGAAAGTTTTCGAAGATTGCCCTAAGTCGTTATGTGGTAAGGGTTTACGTCTCGCGGGGCCCGCCCCGATGCACCTAAGTCCTTATGTACCAAGGGTTTAGGTCAATGTGTGTGTGTTGTGTGTGCCGTTAGGCGGTTGGTTGGGGTGCGACTACTCGCAAGCAGTACCGTATCGCTCGAAGTATGAAGCCATTGCATCTAGTTCGGATTGTGGTACTTCGACCACACTGATAACTTCGCAGCTATCGTAGTGATCGTTGTATCGGAACACTGTTTCGCCGTGCTCGTTTTGCCGTAGTTGGTCACGGCTTACATGCTTGAATGTGCATGGGCGGTTGGTGGTTGGGTCGATTGCTTTAACGTCGAAATATTTCATAGTGTTTTCCTTTGTGTTGTTTAACTTCTTATGTCTTTATTATGTACTATATATCGGCGTTTATCAAGGGGTATCTTGATCTTTTTCTTGTTTTTTACGAAGTTCTTCAATGATGCGAGATAGTCGCAAGATTTCCTCTTTTGCATCAAGTGCGTTATCGCAAATATCGTGGTCGATATCATCCAACTCCGAAACCCATTCAAGATTGCGGATGATGCGTTTGGTAATGAGGGCGATTTTCATTTTGTTTTCCTTTTGTTGTGTTACGTTCTTCGTTACGCCTCTATTATACATAGATCGGCATAAATGCCAATACTCTTTAGCGTAAAATCAGAAAGTTTTTTTAAATCGTCGTAAGTCGTTGACAGTAAAAGACTTAGGATAATTTTGGGGGGCTATGGTTTTATCTTCTGGTATAATGGCCCGGTTCCTGCAAAAAAAACGTCTGGTGGTTCAGATGCAATACGGCGATGCCGAAGGTGTGTCTTACCCAAAGTATATAAATCAGCCCTCTGTATAAAAATAATTAGATGTAGCTTCTAATTGCTCCAAACGACTCTATTTGCCTCTATCAAATCGTACCGTAGGTACGTACCAAGACCATTTATACCTGTAAAGAGAAGAGTGTCGCCCTTTACCAGATACTTAGGTTGTGTTAGAAAGCAGTGGGGTCTTCAATACTTTAGCTTTTACTTTTGCTTTATTCAATTATCAGCGTTAGCTGCTTTACAGGTCTAGGTTGGTTGGTCACACAGAGCCTAGATTAATTTTTTTGCCCTACCTCGGAGTGCTTGTTCACTCGCCAGTAACTTTCTGTCCACTGATTGGTTAGAACGCAAAACTACACCAGTAACGTTTTTTTACAAATTTTCAGTGAATTGTGACGCTTTACAACCATCGTCACGCCTAATTATAGTCTGAATTTACCAATTCTGCAAAAACCTTTTTGGAAAAAGTCTCGTTTCTGTGTATAATAGAATGTAGGAACAAGTTCCTCATTCATAGAACTGGAGACAGAAGATGACGAATAAAGACAAACCGCAACAGTGTGAGGCGAAGATGTGCTGCAAAGCTACCGCCCAATTGCAAGCAGAAGTAGTGGGCGAGATCATGAAGGAAGACAAGAGCCTGAGCGAGCTTCTTGACAACAAGGAAAAAGATGAGAATAAGAATACTGAAGAATGATGCCTTTTGTTTGGCACAATTTAAGAATGATAGATACGAAATAGGGCACTGTTCTCTAGACGACTGTTGCTTCGACCGAGAAGTAACCGAATTTTTACGTCAGAACATGGGTTCAGAGCAGTGTATAACCAAAACCGTCCCTATCAACGAACAGTTTTTCTTCTCAATTTCGCTCTATCACAACAAAGTAGAGCAAGAAAAGTGCGACTGCATTGGCACTTTGCAAAAAGATGGCGATAAATACGTCCTGAATATCGAAAAAATCGTCGGTGGCGATAAAATCTACCCAGAATCTGACCATAGATTCCTCATTACCTCTTATTTTCCATCTAAAAATTTCTTTAGTGGTGAATTTTACCGGTCTGTACTTACATCAGATGGTGTTATCACCCTAGAAGATAACCAAATGATTGGTGTTAAAGATGGTTTGATAGAAGAATTGGACGTTAATGAGATCTTAGACATGCTCTCTAAGGCTAAAACCGAAAAGTCGCCCTCTTACAAACAGGTAAAGCTGCAATCTTCAAGAAAAAGACCCGCTAGACCCACCAAAGGTACTATTATTTACAACGAGGTCGCAGACGAGTTCGAGGTTTATGGGAAAAATGGCTGGAGAAGACTTAGGACGGAGGAAATTTAATGAAAATTCCATCAGGAATGACCGAACAGCAGGTTATAGATCAAATTACCGCAGTATGCAATAGAATATCACCCAAATATACATTTTACGGATATACAAATGAAGACATTTGGCAAGAGGCATTTATTATTTGTATAGAAGCCCTTAACAGATATAATGAAGCTCGCCCTTTGGAAAACTTCCTGAGTGTAAATCTATCAAACAGACTAAAGACCTTCATGCGTGACAACTATTTTATCGGGAACTCGAACGAGGCCCGTAAGAAGTTGGCTCAACCGTCACAGTTAGATTACGAAAATAAAATCATTGATTCTAAGACAGAAGAAGACGGATACGAAGAGTTAGACTTTAAAAACATGATTGAAGCGATTGACAAGTATATTCCGGCAAGTATCAGGATGGACTATTTAAAAATCATCAATGATATTTACATTACAAAACAAAGAAAAGAAGAAGTTATTGGAATCATCAAGGGCATCCTAGAGGAACAAGGGTTCAATGAAGACGGGCAGAATCAGTAAGGTCGAAGAACAGTACATCTCTGAAAATATTCATGTGCCTTATGCCAAAGTCGCATCAGAACTGGATAGAAATCCAGATAGTATTCTAGATTTCATCAAACGTAAGGTTGCAGAGGGCAAACTTGAGAAGCCTAAGTGGTTAGAAGGGCAAGACGAAGATCAAGCTAAGTATAACTTATCATTTAGACCATATTGGAAAGAGCTAGAACAGCAATTTACCAATGAAGAGCTTGAACTTTTTAAGTACCACTGGTCAAGAATTATATCACAGTTCCAAGATGACGTTATACCAACTGAAGAACTGCAAGTTGTTGACCTCATCAAGCTAGATATATTAATGAACAGGGCACTCAAGGGCAATAAAGATAACCTTGAGCAGATTACCTCTCTGGACGCCCTCATTGCCGCTGAGAGGCAGCGTGACCCTGATCAGATAGATACAGACATGCTTTTTAATATGGAGCGTCAGGTAGCCTCTCTGAAAGCCTCACAGGAGTCTCTGAACAAAGACTACCGCGAGCTACAAACAAAAAAGAATACAATGCTCAAGGACATGAAAGCTACTCGTGAGCAACGTGTTAAGAGATTTGAAGATAGCAAGTCTAGTTTTGCTGGATGGATGGCATATCTTGTTTCCAACCCAGAAGTTGCACAAGGTTATGGTCTTGAAATGGAAAAAATGAGACTAGCCATGCAAAAAGAAGCAGACAGACTATCTCAGTTCCACAAATACACAGATGACACGGTAGATCAGCCCTTCTTGACCCCTGATACAGTAAAGGACTAATAATGAAAAAAGCTATTATTTTTGGAATTACCGGCCAAGATGGAAGCCATCTAGCCGACCTATTGCTCTCAAAGGACTACCACGTAGTGGGAGTCTCTCGTCGAGCCAGTACAGACAACACACAAAGAATCAAACACATCCTTGGTAACGAAAGGTTCGAGTTGGTTCAAGGTGACATTACTGATGCTTATTCTGTTATAAATATACTTAAAAAACATGAAGATGTAGATGAAATCTATAATTTAGCCGCACAGTCACATGTAGCAGTGTCTTTTAAGCAACCAGCACTCACATGAGACATAACAGGCAAGGGCTGTTTAAATATCTTACAGTCTATTGTGGATCTTGATATTAATGCTAGGTTCTATCAGGCTAGTTCTAGCGAAATGTATGGAAAGCACTACGATGTAAGCAGAGAAGGATATAAGTACCAACACGAAAACACAAAATTCATGCCGCAAAGCCCGTATGCGATTGCCAAGTGTGCGGCCCACCATATGACTAGACTGTTCCGCGAGGCTTACGGTTTACACGCTAGTGCTGGTATTTTATTCAATCACGAAGGTGAACGACGAGGCGAAACCTTCGTAACAAGAAAAATCACTAAGTGGATAGGCGATTACGTTAGATGGTCAAATAGAGCATCCAACCCAACTCAACCAAATGAATACAATTTCGACTCTGACAATATTATCATTAATGGTTATAAGTTTCCAAAGCTGCGTCTAGGTAACTTGGAAGCATTTAGAGATTGGGGGTACGCAGGAGATTACGTGGAAGCGATGTGGATGATGCTTCAACAGGAAAGTCCACAGGACTATGTTATCTGCACCGGTACAACTCATACTATTCGTGAGTTCCTAGACGTAGCTTTTTCACACATTGGAATTGAAGATTGGTCTGATTTAGTAGTTCAAGACCCTGAATTCTATAGACCAGCAGAGGTTGATTACTTACGGGGCGATTGCAGCAAAGCGAATCATGTATTAGGATGGACTCCTAAGCATAGTTTTGAAGATTTGGTAAAGAAAATGGTAGAACATGACGTATCATGAAAATCTATGTCTTGAAGTTTGATCTAACTTTAGTCCATACTAGACTTAAAAAGTTTAGGCTAAGAGAATTTAATAGTGAGATCCCCGTATTATTTATAGAAGCAAAAGATCCAGACGAGGCTTGTTACTTAGGTTATTGTAAATTCGCAGATACTGTACTTAGTCAAGACGCCTCCCCAGAAACAGTAAAGTTAATGAAAGAAATAGAGTATGACATAAGAATAACGAAAGTTTATTGTAAAGATGAAACGAAATTATGATGACCCTCAGTACAAGACTTGGCGACAAGCTGTAAGGCGAAGGGACAAAAATACTTGCCAGATGCCCAAGTGCAAACGCAAGAAAAGATTGCAAGCTCACCATATTAGAAAATGGTCGAGTGCATCCATGTTGAGATACGATGTAAATAACGGTATTACGTTATGCCGTACTTGTCATGATTCGATCAATGGCAAGGAACACTTATACGAATCTTTATTCATGGAGATAGTACGGAAAAATGGCAGGTAAAGCACCGGCGTACAAAGTAATCAAAGATACGCGAGAGCAAGACGGGTACACTTTTGAGAGTTTTACCGGAAGGTACACCTCTTGTACAGGTATGGTTGTAAAAAAGCTAGACACTGGTGATTATTCCCTAGAAGGTCTAGAAGATAGACTTTGCATAGAGAGAAAAGGAAGAGTCTCTGAACTTGCAATTAATCTTGGAAAAGATAAGGCAAGATTCATGAGAGAGATTGAAAGGATGCAGGAGTTTGAGTTTCCCTTTTTAATTTTAGAATTTTCCTTGGACGACCTTATCAAATTTCCAGAAGGGGCGGATATACCAGAGGGTAACATATCCAAGGTTAAGATCACTGGAAAATATTTATTAAAGATGCTCGTTGAAATACAGATGAATTATAATATTCCCGTTTATTTCTGTGACAATAAGAGAAACGCTAAATTCCTAATCAATAGTATATTTAAGAGAGTCAATGAACGCTGCTCAATCGGAGAATAATAAAATGACGTTAAGTGTTGATACTATTTCTGACGTACAAGCCTATGGGTTAGACGTTAAGAATAGAGAGCTATACTTACACGGATATATTGGTAACACCGACGAAGATCCCGGTGTTGAATACAGAATGGCTGCACAGTTCTACAAAAACATAAGATTGCTTGATTCTATCAATAACCTTCCTATTATTGTCCACATGTTCAGTGAGGGTGGCGAATGGGACGCTGGTATGGCAATTTATGACGCAATATCTTTATGCCAATCCTATGTTACAATTGTTGCGTATGGACAAGCCTCGTCTATGAGTAGTATTATACTTCAAGCTGCCGATAAGAGGGTTATGACACCAAACGCCCACTTTATGCTTCACTATGGAAGCACAGATTGTGGTGGAGATCATCTTAGTGCCCAGAACTATGCAAAAGTAGATAAAAAGAATACAGAAACAATGCTTGATATTTATACTGCGGGATGCTCCAAAGGAAAATACTTTAAGGAACACTACACCGACTCTACAGAAGAAAAAGTCAAAAATTACCTAAAGAGAAAGCTGAAAGACGGTGACTGGTACTTAGATGCTAACGAAGCAGTGTACTACGGGTTAGCAGACGCAGTTTTAGAGACTAGAAAGTACCCTCACATAGATAGTTTAAAATGAAACTAAAAAAGATAAATGAGGCTTGGTTAAATCTAGATCAGGTAGATGATGAAGATCTATTTAACCCTATGTCGCTAGTCAAAATGAGCGAGGACGATTTTCACTATCGTCTTCTTTGGCTAATGACTAGACCGGAATATTTCTCATTTCTATGTAAGCAAATACTAAACATAAACATCTTACCCTCACAGGCTTTGTTCCTTTGCGAGATGTGGAACCGAAAATTCCCCATGCTAATCGCTAGTCGTGGATTTGGTAAGTCTTTTATGCTATCGCTCTATTCTATTTTAAGAGCATTAATTTTACCAGAAAGAAAGGTTGTGGTTGTTGGTGCTGCTTTCCGACAATCTAAGGTTCTTTTTGAGTACATGGAAACGATTTGGAACAATGCACCAATCTTGAGGAGCATGTGCGATGCGAGTAGTGGACCACGTAGAGATGTGGACCGTTGTGTTATGCGGATTAATAAATCTCGGGTTACTTGTCTACCTTTGGGGGACGGACAGAAAATCAGGGGTCAAAGAGCTAACGATATTATCTCTGACGAGTTTGCTTCCATACCTCGCGATATTTTCGAGACTGTTGTGGCAGGTTTTGCTGCGGTAAGCTCCGACCCAATTGAAAACGTCAAAAAGATCGCAGCAAAGAAAAAAGCTGAAGAGTTAGGTCTAGACCTATTCAAAGAAGATGAGAATATCATCAAGAAAAATGACAACCAGATCATTCTCTCTGGTACGGCGTACTATGACTTTAACCATTTTGCCGAATACTGGAAGAAATGGAAGTCTATCATTCAAAGCCAAGGTAAAAAAAGTAGATTAAGAGATATCTTTGGAGAAGACCCACCAAAGGACTTTAACTGGAAAGACTACTCTATTATCCGTGTTCCTTATGAACTTCTACCAGAAGGCTTTATGGACGCCTCACAGGTCGCCAGATCGAAGGCAACGGTTCATGCTGGTATCTATCAAATGGAGTTCGGAGCGTGCTTTACACGCGATTCTCAGGGCTTTTTCAAGCGTACCCTGATCGAGTCGTGTGTCACTGACGACAAATACAACGATAAGCCAGCTATAAAAGATTCAAAAGATAACCCCATCTGCTTTCAAGCACAATTACGTGGCGATCTTAACAAAAAGTACGTATTTGGTGTTGACCCCGCATCTGAGGTAGATAATTTTAGTATTGTAGTTATCGAATTGAATGGAGATCATAGACGAATTGTTCACGTATGGACAACGAATAGGGAACAGCACAAGGAAAAGGTTAAGAGCGGCTATTCTACTGAGTCAGACTTCTACGCCTACTGTGCTAGAAAAATTAGAGATCTCATGAAAATATTCCCATGTGTTCATATTGCTATGGATGCTGGAGGTGGTGGTATCGCCGTAATGGAGAGTTTGCATGATAATGATAAGATACAAGAGGGCGAACATCCAATCTGGGAAGTAATCGACGAGAACAAGGAGAAGGATACAGATTACAACAGAGGTCTACATATCTTAGAAATGTGCCAATTCTCAAGGTATGACTGGTTGGCAGAAGCTAATCATGGAATGAGAAAAGATTTTGAAGACAGAATTTTATTATTCCCAATGTTTGATACCCTTAGTCTTGATATTTCATCAATTGAGGATGATATGAAGGGCAGATCATATGACACCCTTGAACAGTGTGTAATGGAAATTGAGGATCTCAAAGATGAATTGGCAATGATTCAGATTACTCAAACGGCAACGGGTCGAGACAAGTGGGATACTCCAGAGACAGTAATTGGAACAGGGAAAAAGGGCAAACTAAGAAAAGACCGCTACTCTTCTTTACTCATGGCTAATATGGCGGCGAGAACAATAGACAGAACTCCAGATGCTGAGACCTACAATTTTTATGGAGGATTTGCAACTGTAGAGAAGTCAAAAGATCCTACAGGCAAGCTATATCAGGGTCCACAATGGTTTACAGATGGTATGAACGGTATTTACTAGATTTATGTGTATAATCATTCGCAATACATTCTGAATCATTTGTAATCAAAGGAAACCACTAAATGTCCGAACATACCAATGGATCTCTCACCACTTGGAATAGTGACGATAGAAACAGCAGAGATGATGCGTTCAAGGAGTACGCTCAAGCGGCAGAGTCTTACCAAGGCGTTTCTAGAGCCTATCATAGAGACTTTCTAGACATAGAACCAAACCGTTCTGTAAAGCCTCATTTTGGTTCGAACGATTACTACGCCTTTAGACCTGAAGAGCAAGTTCCTCGTAAGTCCAAGCGTATCATTAAGATGTGTATGGATGCATACGACAAGGTTGGAATCGTAAGAAATGTCATTGACCTTATGGGCGACTTTGGTTGCCAAGGTATTAACATTGTTCACGAGAACAAAAGCGTGGAGAAGTTTTTTCAGCAGTGGTTCAAGAAGATTGATGGAAAAGAAAGATCAGAACGATTTCTCAACAACTTATACAGAACTGGAAATGTATTTCTCTACAAGAGTTATGCCAATATTACGCCCGAAATCAACAAGTACATTAAGTCTTTAGCAGAAGATATTACTCTTGAGGTTCCAGATATCAAAAAGGCCGTTGTTCCTTGGAGATACAACTTCTTTAACCCCCTAACTATTGACATGAAAGACGGTCAGGTTAGCTTATTTATTGGTAAGAAAAATTATGCTCTTACAGCTAATACGTTTTTTGATAACTTTAAGGATGGCACAATCCCAGTCAAAGTCTTGGAGACATTACCATCCAATGTCAAAAATGCAATCAAGCGACAAGAAAGAAAAATAGACCTCGAAGCAGATCGTCTTTGTGTCCATTATTACAAGAAGGACGACTGGCAGCAGTGGGCACATCCTCTTGTTTACGCTATTCTCGATGATATCATCATGCTTGAGAAGATGAAGCTCGCTGACCTTGCTGCTTTGGATGGTGCAATTTCAAATATCCGACTGTGGACGCTTGGAGATTTCGATCATAAAGTTCTGCCAACAAAAGAAGGTATCAATAAACTTCGCAACATTCTAGCTAGTAATACTGGTGGCGGAACTATGGAGCTTGTTTATGGTCCAGAACTCAAGTTTACAGAGAGTAACTCTCAAGTTTACAAATTCTTAGGGTCAGAAAAATATCAATCTGTACTCAATAGTATCTATGCTGGTCTTGGTGTGCCCCCCACATTGACTGGTATGGCAAATAATGGCGGTGGATTCACTAACAACTTTATCTCATTAAAAACTCTCGTTGAGAGATTGCAGTACGGTAGAGACCAACTTACAAAATTCTGGGAGAAAGAACTGGAATTCGTAAGAAAGGCTATGGGCTTTAGAAAGCCAGCACATGTGGTTTACGACCAAATGAGTCTATCTGACGAGGCTTCTGAGAAAAATCTGCTTATCCAACTTGCTGATCGCGATATTATCTCGCACGAGACCGTTCTTGAGAGATTCAAGGAAGTTCCAGCAGTTGAGAAGGTTAGACTTCAAAGAGAAGATAAAGCTAGAGATGGAGAGAAACTACCTCCAAAAGCAAGCCCCTTCCATAACGCAAACCAGAAGTTTGAGATGGAAAAGATGGACAAACAAGGGGAGCAGCAGGAGAAACTTGCTGAAAAGAAAGAGTCTCAAAAACCAAATCAAGAAGCTGGAAGACCTAAAAACAAGCTAGATGAAGAACCTAGAAAGAAAAGGGTTGATACACCAAAATCTACTCCGGGCGTTGCAGAATTATTCTTATGGGCTACAAAAGCATTTGATGCAACTTCCTTGATACGAGATGGTTATATTGCCCAGAAAGGTAGAGCAAACGTTCGCCAATTAACAAAATCAGAGGTGGATGAACTTGAAAACCTGAGACTTGGTACTCTTCTCAACCTAGAACCCCTATGCGAGATAAACGACGATGTTATCTACGCAGCAATATCTAGAGAGTTTAAGGAAATCCCCAAAGAACTGAAAGATGCTAGGGCAAACTCAAAAGGCATAGATGACTACAGAAAACTGGTTGTAGCAAACTATGTTGAGTTACTTCTAATGAAAATTTGACGTTTTTGTGAAAATTTATTTTTTTTGTGTATAATGCTTTGAGGTAATTAATATGACAATAAAAATATTCCAAAAAGAGATAGACGACGGTATTGGCGAGCTTGTAAAAAGCACTGCCAGTGTTGCGTATTGTTCTGCCGCGACTATTCAGGAAGATATCCCACAAGAAGTAGTTGCAAAGGCGGTTGCAGAGAACAAGGATCAGATTGACCTTTATTACCTAGAGTCAGTCTTGGTGTCAACTGGATGGAATAAAAACGACGATGTGTTTACATCGGAGGCTACTTGGGCTGCTAGAAATACCCCCGAAGACAAGCAGTTCAATTTTATGCACGATGAGAATGACATTATTGGTCATATCACTGGAAGCTATGTTTTAACCAAAGATGGTAAAGCTCTAGCTGATGACGCAGAAGCCCCACAAGAGTTTGATATTATCACTCAGGCGGTTCTCTACAACAGTTGGACCGGTGAGGAAAACAGAGATAGGATGGGAAAAATTATTGCTGAGATCCAAGACGGAAAATGGTACGTTTCTATGGAATGTCTATTTTCTGGATTTGATTATGCATTAATTGACGAAAAGGGTGTTGCTAAAGTTCTCGCTAGAGACGAAGGTTCCTCCTTTTTAACCAAGCATCTCAGGGCTTATGGTGGATCGGGTGAATATGAGGGATATAAGCTGGGGCGTGCTCTTTCTAATATTTCATTTTCTGGGAAGGGTTTGGTTTCTAAACCAGCTAATCCAAGAAGTGTAATTTTACGTGATAGCAGTACCGCCAATATTAATGTAGATCATAATTCTAAACTTTCAATAGGAGAATTACAAATGTCAGATGTTTTGACAGACCAGTTGGCCGAAGTTAAAGCACAGCTTGAAGCAGCTAAGGCCGAAAACGAAGCTATCAAAGCTAAAATCGAAGAAGCAAAAGATAAAGAATTTGCTTCCAAGGTAGAGGCTTTTGAAGCTGCTGCTGATGAAAGCAAAGCTACAATTGATGAGCTTAACGAAACTATTAAATCAACTCAGGCTCGTGTTGCTGAGTTGGAAGATTCTCTTCAGTCATCTCAGACCCAATTGGCAGAAGCCATGAAGGAAATGGACGACATGAAGAAGAAAGAAAAGATGGAGAAGCGTAAAGCAAGTCTTGCTGAAGCTGGTTTGGAAGAAGAAGAAGTTGATGAAACTCTCGCTTCCTTCGACGCTCTTGACGACAGTGCTTTTGAAGCTATCGTTGCTATGATGAAGAAGAAGGGCATGAAGAAGTATGCCGATGAGCACGAAGACGAAGAAAAGAAGGATAAGGAAGCCAAGGCAGAAGAAGCTGAAGCAGAAGAAGCCGAAGCAGAACTTTCTGAAGATGCATTTGATAATGTAGAAACCAGCGAAGCCACTCTCGTAGAGGCAGAGCAAACCGACGAACTTGAAACAGCGAGAGCTTCTGTCTCAGACTGGTTCACAAATCACGTACTTAACAAGTAATTTATAGGAGATTATAACTATGGCTCTTAAAGCAGATAGATATGAAGAATCAACTGATATCAGTTATTTCATGACTGCCGCTACCGGTGACCGTGGAGGCGTTGTCTGCCTCGACCTGTTGAGTGCCTCTGGTGCTGCAATGGATCAGGGCGACAATACAGTTTCTTACCAAGCTGCCGCTGCAACTGATGTACCAGTTGGTATTCTTTTGAACGACGTTGTTAACAAAGACCTGACCAGAACACATCTTAATCAGTATAAAGATGAAGTTCAGTTGGGTGGTAAAGTCACTGTGCTGACTCGTGGATGGGTTGTTACCAATAAGGTAACTGGAAATCCCGCCGCTGGTGATTTGGCTTATGCTTCCGAAACCATTGGTGAAATTTCAACAGTGGCAGCGAACGCAGAAGCATCTGGAAACTTGGCTATTGGTCGATTTATGTCCGCTAAGGACGCAGATGGATATGCTAAAGTTTATGTCAACCTTCCTAATCACGGCCCACTTGCGTAAGCCATAATCTAAAGGAGATATTAAACATGTCATATACTGAAAGACCTAGCGATGAATTCATCAGTCTTTATCAGAAGACTGGTGATAATGACCAGAATGTAGCTTACGCTGCACAGCGTGAGTTTGCTAAAGCATTGGAACTTCCTTTGCGAAAAGGTGTTCTGATCGGTAATATTCTCGGAGATATTTTCGAGACTATCAATGTCGAGCCCGGAGCTACTACTGAGTATCCTCTCGACCTCATTTCACCGGGACTCGAAGGTGAGCACGTTGCTTACACCAATCCCGGTCATGGCCGTATTCCTGAGCGTGCGGTTGAAAGCGATTACGTCATGATCCCGACCTACAGCATTACTTCGAGCATCGACTACTTGCTCCGTTATGCTCGTGAGGCTCGTTGGGATGTGGCTGGTCGTGCTGCACAGGTCATGGAAGCTGGCTTTGTCAAGAAGATGAACGATGACGGGTGGCACACACTGTTGGCCGCTGGTGTTGATCGTAACATCTTGGTTTACGACGGTGACGCTACCGCAGGCTTGTTCTCCAAGCGTCTGGTTTCTCTGATGCAGACCGTTATGCGTCGTAATGCTGGTGGAAACACTGGCTCTGCTAATCGTGGTCGTCTGACCGACCTGTACGTTTCTCCAGAAGCACTCGAAGACGTGCGAAACTGGGGACTGGATCAGGTTGACGAAGTAACTCGTCGCGAGATCTACACCGCAAGCGAAGGTGGTGCTCCAATCACTCGCATTTACGGTGTTAACCTTCACGACCTTGATGAACTTGGTGAAGGTCAAGAATACCAAGACTTCTTCACGAATGGTCTTGGTGGTGCTGTAGAGGCTTCTGACCTCGAATTGGTTGTTGGTCTGGATCAGGGTGCTAACGACAGCTTCGTTATGCCTATGAAGCAGGCTCTTCAGGTCTTTGAAGACCCAACCCTGCACCGTCAACAGAGAGTTGGCTACTACGGATGGGCTGAACTTGGATTTGGTGTTCTTGATAACCGTCGCGTTATCCTTGGCTCCTTCTAAGTTTATAGGCTTATCTACCTATACGAGAGAGTCATTCCCATTAGATTGGGAATGGCTCTTTTTTTGTGTATAATAGTTTGTAATTCGCGTTTTACACTAAAAGGATCTTTTAAAGGGGATAATATATTATGACCGCTTTTTCTGACTATTTGGAGTCTGGTCTTCTTCACCATGTGTTTAGAGGTCAAGATTTTCCAAAACCAGCCAATGTAGCTATAGCACTTTGCAGTGGAGTCCCAAGAGACTCTGACACTGGCGTTTCCCAGTATGCAAATGGAGGTACGCTTCCAGAAATACCCTCTGGAAATTCAATTGGTGCATCTACAGGTTATGAGAGAAAAAATCTTGGAGATCCATCCGTACTGGGTAATTCCGTATGGACATATGACTCAGATGACCACAATGCCGGAAGTGGTTTAATTAAAAATACTGATACAATATTATTTGGCACTGCCACCCAAGACTGGGGCTGGGTATCTGGAATCGCGATTGTTGATTCTGGAGACTATGGAACTGGCAACATGCTTATGTATGCAGAATTGAGCAATCCAAGAATCATTTACCAAGGTGACACAGTGAAGTTTGATGTATCTACACTGCAAATTAAATTCAAATAGAGATAAATTATGATTTTGTCAAAAGCAGAGTACATTAGCTCTATAAATTCCTTGTTGCCTGATAATGGCACTCAAGAAATTTCACCTCTCGACTTACGCACCAGTTTAATTAACTTAATTGATTCTGTACCAAATTTTATAAATGGTACTAGAATAAGCACTGCAAATTTTAATACTCCAGATACAAGAACTACACTTGCTGGCGATCAATCTCTAAGAAACATGTTCTTAGCTGGGAGAACCAGCGTTGACAACTCTGCTTTTGGTTACGCATCTCTAAGAAATAATTATACGGGTAGTGGTAATACTGCCGTTGGTAGTTATTCTTTATCATGTAATTTTTATGGCGACTCTAATACAGCAATTGGTCTTTCTTCTCTTGCTGGAAACACAACTGGTTCTGGAAATGTTGGACTAGGCAGTTACACACTGCACAACAATAAGAAGGGCCACTTTAATGTAGCAATTGGTCATGGTGCAGGTTGGTATATAGGGCAAGAGGTTGACTATACATTCGTAGTAGCTTCCACTCCAATCGGTGTAGAAGAAACCTGTGATGATTTTGGCAATCCTATCTTTTCCGGGGAGGCACCATTACTTTACGGTAATTTAGATGCTTCTAACCATCAGCTTGCCGTAGGAACAAATTCTATACATAGTTTTGGTATGCTTCAGGTTTCTGGCGGCATAGCACCAACTATTGGGTCTGAATTCAATCTTGGTTTCGATGGTTACAAATGGTCATCCGTTAATGAAGAAGTATTCTTCTCTGGAGGTGCCGTAGGTGTTGGGGGCCAACCATCAGGTGCGGCTCAGGGTGTAGCTGATGGAAAAATGACGGTCTATGGAGACCTAGTACCAAGCATTAATGATAGATACGCATTAGGCCATCCACAGTTAAGATGGGATGGTTATTTTAATGATGTGGTTATTAGTGGTCAGGCTTTTATTAATGACGCGACTTACAATAATGTATCAGAATGTCTTTATGAGTGTAAAACGCTTCACTTAGCAACAAGTGGTTTTTGTGATCCAGAAGATGATGGTTTCCATAACTCTGCCGTTTGCGGCTTTTTAGATGATGTATCTTTAGATGGTGCAGGTTTTGAGGTCCACTCTAGCGGATCAGATTATCGACGAGATTACATTTTTGCCTACAGAAAACCAGACCCTACACTGAAATGCCTACCATTAGATGATCCTTACTCAAGATCTAGGTTTGAGTCTAATATCTCATTAGAGGTTACATCTGGTAACGCACTGATAACAGAAAGAGTATTAGGTCGTGAAGTAGCCTCTATGGTTATCCAAAGTGGCTGCATGGGCGTATTCCTAGAAGGATACGAACCGTCTGGGCAAAGAGTTGTTGTATCTCAAGAACCACATTTTTCTAATAGTTATCCAACCCTAAACGATGCAAACTTTATTGCTAGATCTGGTACAGATATTATAGAGGGCAACCCAAGTGGCTACGATTATACCGTAATGTACGGAACTGTAGATTCAGGTGTTCAGGTGGCACAAAGGTTCGCAAGTAGAATAAAAAGCTCTAGTACAGTTCGTGGCTTTAGTATTGTTTATCATGACGAATTTGATCAGGAATAAATAATGAGAGATAGACTATCAATACATTTAGATAACGGCCAATCCGACATAAGGGAGGCTGTTACTGTACTAAGAAATGGGGGCACCGCTTCCCAATCTGGTTTAGTTGGCATAACAAATGCTGCTTACGATCCAAATACCGGAACGGCATACATCCCAGAGACTATATTTAATGTCCAATCTACTGGCGATTCTAATATTAGATTTTCTAGTGGTCCATCAACATCATATAGAAGCTGTTTAGAGCTTTTAGCGGTTGGAAATGAAAGAGCTTCTGGTTTACACTTTAGTTATGATCCACAATTTGATGATTCATATATTGATGCCGATACTGGGTACGGAACCTATGAACCCTGCGTGAACCCAAACGGAACAGATAAAACTGTAGCTGACTTTTCTCTGATTCGTCCAAGCGGTACAGATGGCATGGAGTTCTCACACATGTCCCTTTCAGAGCGTGGATATGTCAGCATTGGTCTAACCAGAGTTCATGAACAAAGACACTTTGAAGCCAATGCACCACTGACTATAGCCTACATGTGCGATGGTCATCAAGATAGTGGTACAATCTCGATTCACCAGCAGGCTTCTGAGCCAACTACCCACACCAATTTTGGTAAAGTATACGTTAAGCCATATTCGGTTGGTGGAAGAACTCAGGCTTTGTACTTCAAAGACGATGGTGGTAACGAGACGAACTTGGTTCTTTCTCAAGATTTAGATCCAGAAGATTCTCTTGATGGTCTTATTTACGGAGACGGGTTTGGAAACACTTATGGTGGCTGGTATACACCAAGTGTTAGAGCCGGTAGTCTTGAATTAGGAACTAATACATTTTATGGTTATGGTGCTGGTGCAAGTATAGATGCAGAATCTGTATCAACCTGTAATGTACTAATCGGTTATCATACAGGTAGTGGTATAGATTTATCAAGTAGAAATACAGTAGTTGGATGCAATAGCCTTTACGGTTATTCAAACGCATATAAGAATGTTATTATTGGTTCAAATAACGTCCTTCAAGATGGCACTATCCAATCTGACACTATTCAAGATATTATTGCAATCGGTAGAGACCTATACAACAACGAAGTTCCAGACGAAGGCGTACTGGCTATAGGTATAGGAAGTAACCCACTGATTACTGGTAGAGTCGCTTCACCAGACAAGCACTTCACGGTTAACGATGGTTATTTGTCTGTCCTAGATGAAAACCAAACAGAGTTTAAGGTAAGTACCACTTTTGATTCGGTATTCCAAAGAAATACGATTAATATCGACTTGATTGATTATAACAAAGGTGGAACTGACTACGCAGAAGACAATCTTAAGTTCAACTTCAAAAATGAAGACGGACTCACCAACACATTATTCCAACTTGAACCTCGCGGCGATGCCCTTAGTAATACTCCAAACTATGCATCTCCAGCAGAAACAACTCCATTTGCTCAACTTGATGCAGATTTTAAACTCAAGGGTGCAATTAGATTCCAAGATGGAACCTCTTTATCTGGCCTTTCAGAGTTTGAACTTCTCACAACTTTTGGTACGTCTGGTATCAATAAGGTATTACAAACCTCTAACAGTACAAACTATTTTGTATTAGATTATTCTGACTTGAGTCTTGCTGGTGATGTTTCTAGTAATATCAGAACAGATAATACCTTTGTGGCAGTTCAGGTTGATGGAACAGATTCATCAAATATAGGTAAGATGTCACTTCAAGGTCTCGCGGATTATGTTAGTAGCGGAACCTCAAGTATTGCTGAAAACTGCAACGTTATTATATCTAATCCAGAGAATGAATTAAATATCAATGCGGCGGCAAACACAAGAAGTGTAATGATTGGTTGCGACGTAGCTTACGGAACGATTGGTCAGTACAATTCAATTATGATTGGTTCAGCGGCTGGTGCAAATGCAACAGTAAGCAATCCATCACTTTCTTCTCCATTTAATAACATTTTTATTGGTCCAGCAGCAGGTCAAGACTCTAACGATACATCTTATGCAATCTGTATCGGAGATAGTGCTGGAAAGAACTCTGATAGTGCAACAGACTGTGTATTTATTGGAAACAGTGCCGGACTAGATTCGACACAAACTAAGTCAATAGGTATTGGAAATTTTGCCCTCAAGGGTGGAACTTCTGAGTCAGAGGGTGGAGTTGGCAATATAGAGATCAATGCTGGAATTTCTGATGGAGACAGGTTATTTAGCGATCCTGAAACTTTGGCTCTAGACTACAGATTGTCCATCAATAAGGCTATTGCTGGTAGAACAGACAGAAGAAACATTTCTATTGGTGATGGTAGATTGTCTCCGACTGCACCTCTTGAGGTTAGATATGATGACACGATTGGTCATAGTAACAATCCAAAGATAGATGGAAGCAAGGTTTTACAAAGCTGGTATTGCAACGATACGTTGGTTGCTTACTTAAATTGCGATGGTCAACTGATACCGCAAACCTCCTCTCCAACCTCGTTTATTAAAGAAGGTATTTTAGACGGTACTCTTTCTGCTGCTGGTGGTATTAATTCTCCAACCACTGCGACACTAAGTGTATACGTAAATGGTACAGACACAACAGAGAATATTACCGTTACAAACAGAGACGCGAACCTTGGACCTATAGGTGCTACTACTTATGTTATTGTTATGAAGATGGGAGATGAATGGCGACCTATGTGGGTTAGTTGTCCGTAAAACAAACTGAGGAACAGGAAAATGGGAAGACCCAACCAATGCGACCCCTGCTGCGGGGATATCGGAGATCCACCAGATCCACCAATCTCACAGTGTGATGATGTAATATGCATTGCCCTTATAGACGAAAATGAAAAAAGTGTGTCAAACGGCGGCACATTTGCTGGTCGTGATCAAATGGCTGTTCTTCATCCACTCTTTAGGGCTGCATACCCAAATAGATTACTCTTTGTCTTGGACTGCACCAACTCTTCCAAGACTATGTATTACTCTGATTCTTTTGTCAATGACCCTCTCGCCTTTTCTCTTAGGGCAGAATTTGATGATCCTTCTGGCCCCGCTGGTCTGATACGTTTTCTTGCAAGAGATAATGGTGATAACGCAATCGCTACTGCTAATGATCCTTGGGGTAGAATTTTATCAATAAAAGAGCATTATCCGTCAGTAAAAGCTATATTTGATGCGGCTACAGAAATTGCTGTTTTTGTCGATGACTCTGATAGCTTGCAGGGCGAGACCCAGATGGCGGCGACGGTCATAAGACTAAAAGCAGACGCTATTTCTTCTGGCTATACAATTGCTGGTTCTACCGACAATACTAATGAAGATATTATCTGTCCCTTTGCCCAATCTCAATGCTGCACAGACAATGCACAACCTCTCATGGATGAATGTGGTGTCGATGTAGATTGTGGAGCACTCGCTCTATCATTTATTAAATCACCAGATGACGCCCTAATCAGAGAGTATTGCACGAACGTCTTCCCGTCTAATAGTCCCTTCCAAAATGTTTGTTCCAGTTGTGTTTCGCAGCAACAAGAACAAGATGCTCATACTATAGAATACACTGCCCTCGCTTCAAATTCACAAGGGCAAAATGCTGATTTTGTAGAAATAAGGTATTCTTTACAGGCTTCAGATAATGGTACAGATTGGGTTACAATTGAAAACTTGGACAATGGGTTTAGCGGCATAGAACAAGGACTTAATGCACTTATAGATAACTGGGGCGGATCTTCTTTAGACCCAGATGATTGTCACCAATGGCTTTCAGACGGTGGTGAATGGGGTCAGCTTGGTAGCGATATTGATGGTGAAGCGACTGGTGATCAAAGCGGTTGGAGTGTTTCTCTCAATTCAGCCGGTGACCGTGTAGCGATTGGTGCTCTGTATAATGATGGTGGTGGCACCAACTCTGGACACACAAGAGTTTTCCAGTGGAATGGTAGTAGCTGGACGCAGCTTGGTAGCGATATTGAT